>Ga0233425_10000068_pt1 | contig 252906 bp, 243 predicted proteins | sample Watercolumn_Towu_2_FD_181712 | JGI IMG/M metagenome (GOLD analysis project Ga0233425, IMG submission 181712) | Freshwater microbial communities from Lake Towuti, South Sulawesi, Indonesia - Watercolumn_Towuti2014_140_MG | ecosystem: Environmental > Aquatic > Freshwater > Lake | place...
GCGCTCGATCTCGATCGGGTGAAGACTCTCCTGAAACAGCCGATCATCGTCGATCTGCGCAACGTCTATCGACCGGCCGACGTGCGCAAGCGCGGCTTTGCCTATGTGAGCGTCGGAAGGGCGTGAAGAGAGGCAGTCCGTTGGGGGCGGCGTCATGCCCGCGCTCGTCGCGGGCATCCACGCCGATGAACGGCGCGCTACTTAAGTGAGAGCGACAGGAATTATTGCCGCACAAGGATGGTTCTTGGCGCTGCGCTGCTTGGATGGCCGGGACAAGCCCGGCCATGACGCTTCTATGGCGACAGACGAGCGATTAGCTTACTGCGCGGCGAGCTTGATCTCGGGATAGCTGCACTTCTCGTCGCTCTTCTCCTCCACGTGGAGATGCGACGGCGGCTCGACGAAAGGAATCCCCAGCGTCTGCCAGACGTCGACCAGAGCTTCGACGAGACCTGCGATATGTTCGTGCGTGTGGCGCGGCGTCGGCGTGACGCGCAACCGCTCGCTTCCTTTCGCGACGGTCGGATAATTGATCGGCTGGATGTAGATCGAGTGGCGCTGGAGCAGCATATCGCTCGCCGCCTTGCAGAGCTCGGCGTCGCGCACCATCACCGGCACGATATGCGAGCCATTTTCCAGTAACGGCAAACCGGCGGCGGCGAGCGCATGTTTCGTGATATGCGTCGCGCGCTGATGCGCCGCGCGCAAATCCGGCCGGCGCTTCAGCAGACGCACGGCGGCGCAGGCGGCGGCGGCCACAGCCGGCGGCAGCGCCGTGGTGAAGATGAAAGACGCCGCATAGGACCGAATGGCGTCGATGACGACGGAATCGCCGGCGATATAACCGCCCATCGTGCCGAAACCCTTGGCGAGCGTGCCCTCGATCACATTGACGCGCGCCATAACGCCTTCGCGTTCGCAAACGCCGCCGCCGCGCGCGCCATACATGCCGACGGCATGCACCTCGTCGACATAGGTCATCGCGCCATAGCGCTCGGCGAGCGCGACGATCTCGGCGACCGGCGCGATATTGCCGTTCATCGAATAGAGGCTCTCGAAGACGACGAGCTTGGGCCGCTCGCCCGCTTCGATCAGCAGCTCTTCGAGATGCGCGAGATCGTTATGGCGGAAGATTTTCTTCTCGGCGCGCGAGCGCTTCACGCCCTCGATCATCGAATTGTGATTAGAGGCGTCGGAGAGAATGACGCAATTGGGCAGAAGGTCGGCGATCGTCGAAATCGCCGCGAGATTGGAAATCCAGCCCGAGGTGAAGACGAGCGCGGCTTCCTTGCCGTGAAGATCGGCGAGTTCGCGCTCAAGCTCGACGATGGCGTGGCTGGTGCCGGAAATGTTGCGGGTGCCGCCGGCGCCTGCGCCGACCTTGCCTGCCGTGTCGACCATGGCGGCGATCACGTCAGGGTGTTGGCCCATGCCGAGATAGTCGTTGGAGCACCAGATGGTCACCGGCTCGACCGAGCCGTCGTCGCGGTGCCAGTTGGCCAACGGAAAAGCTTCGACGTCGCGCTCCAGATGCGCAAAGACGCGGTAGCGGCGCTCGTCCTTAAGACGGGAGACGGCGGCCTCGAAGTAACGCCGATAGACCATGCTCCAACCCTTTGATTTTTCTTTGCCCCGAAGTCCGACGACAAGGCCCCCGTCCTGCCTGCCGTCTAGTTTGGACGGTTTCTTACATAGCCGATCCGCGACTGGAAGGCGAGTGGCCGAATGACGCGCCCGCGCCTCTTTTCTTGCGGAATGTCGGGCCACAGCGAAAGAAAATAATGGCGCCACGGAAAGGCTTAGCGCCCATCCGCAGGACGCTAGCCCGTCCACCCTTCAGCGAGGCCTTATCCCTTAGGGCTACTTTATGACATGACCCTCAGCCGCGCGTGCGGTAACGAGAAGACCGGGAGTGCGTATGACGGCGATGAAGCTCTACACGAAAAAAGGCGACCGGGGCCAGACGAGCCTCTTTTCAGGCCGGCGGGCGGCGAAGTTCGATCCGCGCGTCGCGGCGGTCGGCGATCTCGACGAATTGTCGGCGAGCCTGGGTCTTGCGCGCGTCGCCTACCCCGATGCGAATGATCTTTTGTGCGCGGCGCAAAAGGCGCTCTACAAAATCAGCGCCATCGTCAGCGCGGAAGCACGACAGATCGACATTGCGTTGGAAAACGCCGAGATCGAGGCGCTCGAAGCCGAAATCGATCGCGCGACCGACGCTCTGCCGCCGCTGCGCGATTTCATCTATCCGGGAGAGGCCGAGGCGAGCGCGCGTCTCCACATGGCGCGCGCCGTCGCGCGGCGCGCCGAGCGCAGCATCGCCGTGCTCGAAGAGCCGCCGCCGCCTGAGAATGTTCTCGCCTATCTCAATCGCCTGAGCGATTTGTTGTTCGCTCTCGCGCGACTCGCCGATCAGCAAAGCGGCCACGCGGACCGGATGCTCGGCGGATGAAGATTTTTTGAGCGGCGGAGGCCGCGCGCTCGCCCCAATACGGCATGATCAAAACGCGTCGCGATGCACAAGGAAAGCGACGAATGCGCGCAACTTCCTGGTCAGGAGCGGAGTCGGCGGTCTGCGCCAATGAACTCAATGTTTTTCCTGGGATGAATGACCGCGATCGATCAATTGGAGCTGGCGTTTTATCAAGGTTCGGAAATGTGCCGCCTTCTCGGTGGGCACGGCGTAAATTGCGATAGCAAAACCTATCGCTGCAGCGACAGCAGCCGTGATCACGAAAGAAATGAGCCAGCGCATCATTCTGTGCGCCATTCCGACATGATGGGTCTCGCCGTTCCTGATTGCGCTGATTGCGATACGCTCTCTTTGAAGTCCTTCTTCTTCATCGCGTCTTACGGTTTCAGCCGCCTTTCGCTCAGGCCATTGGCCGCTGCCGAGGCTTATGGCTTCTATCTCTGGAATTTCGGCTTTTGCCTGGACGAACTCAGGTTGTTCTCTTGCGCGCCAGTCCTCGTTTCTTTGTTGAGAAGCGGCGACAGTGGAATTGCTAAAAGAAACCTCTTCGTTGTGCGGCTTTTCCTCTCGTGGCGGGACGCGCGCCGTCGCCTCGCTCAGTTCTTTCAGGCGGCGCTCTTCTTCTCTTTGTTGCAGAGCGGCGAATCTCTGTTCCAAAGCGGCGAGTCTTTGTTCCAGAGTGGTGAACCTTTTTTGCAGAGCTGCGATAGTCCAATCGCTGCGGAGCGTCTCGTTGCCGCGAGGCGCTTCTTTATTTGGGGGGAGAGGCGCCGCCTCATTCCGCTGTTTCCTTCGGCGCTCTTCTTCCCTTTGTTTGAACGCGGCGAGGGTCCAGTCGCTGAGAAGAATCTCGTTCATGCCTCATCCCCGTCCTTAGGCCTTTAATTCGTCACCAGACTAAAAGTCTGGCGCGGCATTGTCAGCGGTCAAATAATTCTGTCCGTTTCTGGGAGAATCGCGGCGCTCACGCCTGAAATCGCCGAATCTGGTGGGCTCAGGCTTGTTCAGCGCCTTACGGATTTGGGATTTCGAGCCAGTTCAACGGGCGTAGGCGTTGCGCTTCGCTTTTAGAATTCGGGAGGACGAGAGGTGGGACGGGATTTCGCGGCATTCTTCGCGCCCCTCGCGCTGCTGCTTGGCGCTGGCCTCATCGCCGTCGGCGTCTTGTCGCTACTCGGCGCACATTTTCTCGCCAGCGTTTGGCGCGAACGCATCGCGCTCGCCCTTGGGCTCGCACTCATCGTCGCCACAGAAATCGCCTTCGCTTTTAGCGGTATGAGCCTTCGCTTTCTCAACGGTCAGAGAGCAGACGTCCTCCAGTGCCGGCTGGAGGCGGAAACGCATTTCCCGCTGGAGCGGCACAAGAACAGTCCAATCATCAACGACGACATCATCGCCTGCATGAAGCGAAATGGATACGAATGGACCTTAGACCATCGGCGCTGCCGAGAAGCGCCGGTTGCGACCAATCCCTTCTGCTATCTTCCGACTAAAGGATTCGACCGCTGGTTCACGCGCTTACAAATGGCGTTAGAGTAAAGCCCGCAAGGCAAAGGGGCCGTCGGCTCTATCAGGAAGACAAGCGGCCTCCGTTGTGGCAACCAAAGCTATGGCCCATCCAGTACTACCTGACATCGTCTACAAATATACCGACGAGAAAGCGGCGCGGCTCATCATTGCTAACCGCACCCTTCGCATCGGCCGGCCGACCGAGATGAACGACCCGTTCGACGGCTATATCGATGACCTTTTCGACGTCGAGCTGAAGGACCACTACAACGCGGCCGCGATGACGCTGGTCGATGTGCTCTCCCGTGACCCCGCGGAATTCGCCAAGCGGATCGGCGTACCGCTAGAGGAGGCAATTGCGACATCAGCGACTATGAACGCGGGAACGGTCGCACAGCGCGATGCGCTGCTTGCGCTCCTCACCTTGTCAATGATCGAGGACTTGGATCCTCAATTGAAGGCGATGCGCGAAGCCCTTGATATCCAGAAGGCAGCGATCGTCGCCCAGTTCCGCAACTCGGGGATATTCTGCGCCACACGGAACAACAGCAATCTGCTGATGTGGTCGCATTATGCTGACCAGCACCGCGGGGTGGTGTTCGGGTTCCGGCCGGATGCTGCGCGGGACTCGTTCCTGTGCCTGCTCGAACCCGTCACCTACAGCGACGTCCGGCCCAGTTTTTACAAACCCATTGACCCGCTGGTGGGGGAAATGCCTGCCCCGACCCCTGAAGCTATGCGCGCCTTCACTCACTCGCTGACGGCTGTTAAAAGTACCCATTGGGCTTACGAAGAGGAACTGCGGATCGTCATTCCATCCTATGTCCCAGAAGGGCAATCGGCCGTGTTCATTCCGTACTATGCGACTGAGCTGGCTGAACTCTATCTCGGCCATCGTGTAGCCACGGGTGTCCGCGAAGAACTCGTTGCGGCAGCACGTGCACTGAACAAGGATGTGGCGATCTTCCAGGCACGGATTACCCCCGGAGCCTACGCTCTGTCGTTCGAGCGCATAACGTGACGAGTACGCGCGTGCGATGGCAAACCCATAAGGCACCGGAGATCGGGCCCTTCGTCAAAGGCTGCTTCCCGCCTAGGCCGGACGCGAGGCGAAAGTCTTCGACAGAACGCGGGTCGCCATCGCGGCGGCGGCCTTCAAGATCAACAGACCCGCAAAGGCGGCGAGATTGACGAAGAAGATTCATGAGACGACCGGCTCGGTGAAATGATCGACGCCGGGGCCGGTCGGCGCGGTGATGAGTAGAACAGGCTCTCATAGACGACGAAGGAAGCGAGGAGAGATTCGCCTCAGCCTAACCGTGGACGAACGGCTTCACGCTCAGAGCGACCTGTGATGTTTCTGCATCACTGCTTTTGAAAAAGGCGCGGGAGCAACGCCCTTCCGTCCAATCGGCTTGACTTGAAAATCGCATCTAACGCTTACTGTTAGCGACGGTTCCCGGAAGGGATCAATAGGGAATGCGGTGAGCGCATCGTCGCGCAATGCCGCTGCTGCCCCCGCAACTGTGAGCGGCGAGTCAAAGACCGATAAGCCACTGGAGCCAATGTTCCGGGAAGGCGGCCTTTGAGCGACGACCCGCGAGCCAGGAGACCTGCCGTCATTCGTGGTCACGCGCGAAAGCGTCGGGCGGGGTGCACCGATGCGGGTGAAGCCCATCTTGGCGCTTGCGCGCTTAAATGGGCGTGGCCCGTCGCAGTGACGGTCGAAGGTTGCTGCGAGCATTGCAATGCCAGTTCATTCAGCCGGGGTGCGCCTTACTTCGATACTCGCGGCGCTCTGTCCCTTAACTGCGCTCGCTCAGACCGCGCTCCCCACAATACAAGTCGGCGGCCATCGGAACGCACCGGCAGTTCGTTCCCATGCGTCCGCGCCAGAACGACCCGTCCACGCATCGCCGCAACCGCCGCGCGCTTCACCGGTTGTCGCCGCAGTCGGCGAGCCAGGACCCAAACCGCCACCGATCACCGCCGCGAGCGAGCAATTCTTCACCGGCAAGGAAGTCAATGCGCTTCCTTTCGCTCGTCCCGGCGATGCGCTTGAGATTGTGCCCGGACTCGTCGTCACGCAGCACAGCGGCGAGGGCAAGGCGAATCAGTATTTTCTGCGCGGCTTCAATCTCGACCACGGCACCGATCTGGCGCTCTATCTCGACGGCATGCCGCTCAATATGCGCACCCATGGCCATTCGCAGGGTTACGCCGACAGCAATTTCTTGATCCCCGAACTCTTGTCTTACGTCCTTGCCCGCAAAGGACCCTATGACGCGCAAGACGGCGACTTCTCGTCGGCGGGCTCGATCTACATGCAATACAAGGACACGATCGACAAAGGCTTCTTCCAAGTCACTGGCGGCAGCTTCGCCTACGCGAGAGCTCTCGCCGTCGCCCCTTACAGGGATTTCGCCAGCGGCTCCGCCTATGGCGCGGTCGAAGCGCAATATTACAACGGACCCTGGGAACGCGGCGACAATATGCGGCGCCTCAACAGCGTGTTGCGCTGGTCGCGCGGCACGCAAGAAGACGGCGCGTCGGTGACCTTCATGGGCTACGCCAATAAATGGTACTCGACCGATCAAATTCCGCTTCGCGCCGTCGGCTCTGGTATCTTGTCGCGTTGGGGCACGATGGACCCAACCGACGGCGGCGCAACCTCGCGCTTTTCGCTTTCAACGCGCTGGAGTCAGGTAGAAGGCAATCACGCCACGCGCGTGGAAGGGTACGTTGTCCATTCGACCTTGGATCTCTACAGTAATTACACCTATTTCCTGGGGCATCAGGATTTGGGCGACCAGATCCGTCAATTCGACTACCGCACCATCGTTGGCGTCAACGCCCAGCATGGAATCAGATGGATCGACATCAATGGCGCGCCGGTCGAGACGCGCATCGGCTTTCAAGGACGCTACGACGACATTCGTCTCGGATTGCAAGAGAGCGTCCATCGACAGATCTCTGACACGCTCAGCAACAATGCCGTCGGCGAAGGCAGCATCGGCGTTTGGACCGATACCGCCGTGCGCTGGACGCCTTGGCTAAAGACCGTAACAGGCGCGCGCTTTGACTATTACAACGCGGCGGTAAGCTCACTCCAGACGCTATTGGACGCGCCAAAAATCGCGGCGAGCACCGGTCTACCGGCGTTTCTGCTCACAGGGCCGTTCAATCAGGGCGTCAAGAATGCGGCGCTGTTCAGTCCCAAAGCGTCGATCATCGTCGGGCCTTTCTACAAAACGGAATTCTTCGCCAATTATGGAGAAGGCTTCCATTCGACCGACGCACGGGGAACGGTGCTGCGGTTCTCGACATCCGAACTCACAGACGATGACGGCTTCGTTCAGGCCGCTTCAATTCCACTGCTTGTGAAGTCGCGCGGCGCTGAGATCGGCGCCCGCACCAAATTCATCGAGGGGCTCGATTCCAGCATCAGCCTATTTTGGCTCAATCTCGAATCAGAAAACCAGTTCGTTGGCGATAGCGGCACGACCATCTTCGGTCGCCCCAGTAGGAGATATGGCGTCGAGTTCGCCAACCAATACAGCCCCAATTCCTGGATCAGATTTGACGGCGATGTCGCGCTCGTTCATGCGCGCTACCGCGGCGTAGACGTTCCGCAGACTTTGGCGTGGCTCGATCTCATCACGCCTGACGCATTGCCTTATGGGACATTCCTCGGCAATGCGCCCGGCAATTATCTATCGAACGCCATAGCGGTGACAGCGATGGGCGGATTGGAGCTCGGCGAGGCGACGGGTTGGTTCGGCGCGCTGAAGTATCGTTACTTCGGCGCCAGGGCGTTGACCGAGGACGGCTATTTTAAGTCCCCGGCGACTGGCACGTTGAACGCGCGACTGGGCTATCGATGGAGCGATGGCTGGCGATTGCAGTTCGACGCCTTCAATGTTTTCAACTCTCGCTCCGACCAGATCACCTTTGCATATGGCTCGCTCTTGCCGAGCGATCCGCTTTACCTGCAGTGCGCTGCTGGCGTCGCTCCCTCCCAAGTCTGCGGCGTCGGCGTGATGGATCGTCATTTCAAGCCACTCGAGCCTGCAGCCGTGCGCGTGACGCTGGCTGGGCCGCTGAACTTCGAGCAACCGATCGCGCGACTTCCTGATCTCTCTGAGCCTTTCTCGCGACAATCGAACTGACCGCCGCCGCCCGAAAAGGTTCTCGCTTATCTCAATCGCCTGAGCATCGCCATCCGCGATGACGGCGTCAGGCTGAGCGGCAGGCTGTTATTGTCTCGTCGGAACTAAAGCGCCCGCTTACTCGTTAACCGGAGAGAGCGAAGACTTATTGGGATGCGAAGCTGAAATTTTTTGCCGAAACTGGCCACGGGATGAAGTCCATGGCCGATTGCTGCAAGGAGAATTATCGTGATGAGCGCTGGACGCCGATCACTTTTGATTGCCATGATGCTCGCGACGGGTTTGATGACGACGAATTTACGGGAGGCGCGCGCCGATATTTCCCGGGGCTGTGCAGGCCAAATGTGGATATTCGACCGCGCGCGAGACAGCAGCAACGTGCAAAAGGAGCTTCTGGCCAGCATTGAAGGGCGTGGCAGTTGCAATCGTACCGAGAAGAGGAAATGCCGCAAGCGGGCCGCTGACGCGATCATACGTTGCGCGCGGGAAATGTGGGCGACGCGCAACACGGGAGTTATGCCCGCATCGTGCTTTCAGCAACCGGGCCAATCGAACTTCGCCCGCGCGACTTTGGAAGGGATCTTTCCGTTTCTACCTTCGGGACATGTGCTCGATCGCAGTCGCCGGGCCGTGTGCTGCAAGTTCAACAGCGTCGCAAGCCCGGTCCCGGCGCAGCTTTGGGTAGTCGTGATCGGCGAGACCGGATGCATCAGCAAGCCAAAGGCAGGGCAATTTCAGGAACAAGGCGGAAGCTGGCACTCCGTGGACGAGAACGCCTCGTTTAATTGTGCGGCGCACCGCGCAAGGGTGTGCCGCTGAAAATAAGCGTCTGAGCGTCACGGTGACAGGATATGCATTGCGTCATCGACATTGGTGAGTTTCGAAAGAAATTCACTCGTGCTTTCCTTGGCGTGATGAGCATGGCCCATGCGGCAAGTGGATGCGGCAAGTGGCGGCTTTGGGTCACGATCCCCCCTCGTCAACGGCTCCCTCGCGTCTAGGTCGGACGCGAAGCGAAAGTCTTCGCGGCATTGCGAGTCGCCGCGGCGCCTGCGGCCTTCAAGATCAACAGCGCAACAAAAGCGCCAAGATTGACGAAGAAGATTCGGGAAACCACCGGCGCGGTGAAATGATCGACGCCGGGGCCGGTCGCCGCGGTGACGGCCAAAACCAGGCTCTCATAGACGACGAAAGCCGCAAGAAACGCTGCGACGCCGCCGGCAAAACCAGGAAAGCGGCGCGCGAGCAGACCGGCGCTTTCACAAGAGAGCAACGCAATGACGCCGAGCGCGCCGCCCCAAAACAGCGTCACGGGGTCGGTCGGATAATGCAGAAAGAGGAAGCCCAGCGCTTGGTTCGTGAGCCAAACTGCGCCCGTCAGCAACAAGGCCTGACGACGCGAGGCGGTGAGCGCCGCAACAGCGGCGAAGCCCGCGAGCGGAACGGCGCAGGCGAGCGCGAAGCTCGAAAGAACAGTCGCGGCGATGAGCGTCGCCGCCCATAGCGCGAAGCGACGATCTGGCGAAACGGCGGAAAGCGTAGATGTCATATCAGACTCCTTTCAGTTGAACGCCGGCGCGAGCCGGTTTTTCGTCCCACAGCGCGGGCGACGAAACAGAGAAAGCCTCATTCATGTTTGAAGCGAGCGCCGAGCGATCGATCGGATCGGGTTCGTGCAGGCCGAACCAGCGCGCGCGCAATTTGTCCCAGAGCGCGAGTCGCGACCAATCCGGCTCTTTGAGAACCCTGTCCGTCTTCGGCTCAAGAAACGGATTGGGCAGCAGCACGGTGATCTGCTGTTCGCCGGCGCCGTTAAATAGTTGCAAGCCCCATGACATCGGCACGCATGTCGAGCCGAGCCTGCGATAGAGTTCGGCGCGCGACGTGCGCCGGCGCTTCGCGAGTTCGGGAGACGTCGGCCGGCTGCGCGGTCCCTTGTTCTCGCCGATGCAGACGTGAAAATGCGTGACGCCGAAGGCGACCGTGAGATAGCCGTCGAGCACCCCAATGCGAGTCGGCGCACGATCGGCGTGGATTTCCCACGCCGCGCCCTGAATGATCGGCCCAAAGACGATCTCGTTCCAGTGATTCTCGAAAAGGTCGCGAATGAGTTCTTCAAGACTCGCCGGATCGGTCGGCAGAGAAAAGACATCGAGCGCCGCGCCATCCGGCTCGACGATGCGCGTTGGCGTTACGTCTGCATTCGTTTGCATGTCGATCTCCTCACCAGGCGTATTTCACGCCGCCATAAAAGGCGCGCGCCGTCGTCGAATAATTGTAGACCTCCTCGTAGAGCGCATTGTTGAGATTCTCGATGCGCCCATGCAGCGTCAGCTGGTCGGTGAGCTTGTAATTGGCGAAGAGGTCGAGGCGCACATAGGGCGCGAGCATCACGCGCTTGTTGAAGATGAAATCAACGTCATGCGCGGGGCCGACGATATTGGCCCGCGCTTCGACTTCGAGACCCGGAAGGCCCGTGTAAATGAGCGACCACATTCCCTTGTGACGCGGACGGCGCAGAAGCGTTCGGCCGGCGTAGATGCTATCCTCGTCGTGATCGAGATTGCGGGCGGAGAGAAAAGTGTAGCTTCCGCGCGCCAGCAGCGCGCCGGGGACGAGAGCCGCTTCGCCGGAGAATTCGACGCCGCGCGTATCCGCCCGCCCGACATTGAAGTAGCAGCCGAAGATCTGCGTCGACGTGCAACTCTCGGCCTTCCCGAATTGCACGAGGTTCGTATAGCGATTGGTGAAGACGGAGACTGAAGCGGTGGCGAGGCCGCCAAAAAAGCTCTGATCGATTCCCGCGTCGAAGCCGAGCACGCGTTCCGGCGCGAGCGTCGGATCGCCATATTGGCTGAATCTCTGATAGAGCGAAGCCGTTTTCGCGCCCGTGGCGGCGGAGCCGCGCAGCCGCATGCCGATCTCGTCTAAGCGGAAATTCGCCGTGGTCCGCCAGGTCATGAAGGTCTTGTTTTGACTCACCGCGTCGATTCGCCCGCCATAGGAAATGTCGAGGCGATCAAACAAAGTGAATTGATGCTGCCCGTAACCGGACCATGTCGTCTGGACGGCGCGCGTCGGCTCGTATTCATCGACAATCCAGGCTTCGCGCGAATTTTGCGCCGTCTCGGTTTCGACGCGCAAGCCGAGCGTCGCGAGACCGAACGGTCCAAGCGCGATGTCGCCTTGATATTCGACGCCCCTGCGCCCGCCGAGATAGCCGAAGCGGCAGTTCTGCGAGGTGAAGGTCAGATTGTCGAAACAGGCTTCCGTCGCCCAGACGTCGCGATTGCCCCGATTGGCGTAGAGCGTGAGCCTGTTACGCAGCTTCTTGTCGAACATCTCCGCGCCGAGCCGCACATAGCCCTGCATGAAAGTCGCGTGATGATGATTGAAAGGATCGAAGACGCTCCAGGGATTGAAGGCATAAGGATTGTCGTAGCGGATGGCGCTGTCATAGCCGGCGAGGCCCGCCTCGATCCGCGCCCAGTCGGCGAATTCATAGCCGATGCGTCCGGTGACGCCGACATTGTTCGTCGGATCATCCGCGGGAAGCGGCGGCAATGGCGTCGTCTGATCGCCGATAAAAATGGGGCGCTGCTGACGATAGCCGTAGCGCGGGAAACCATCGGCATGGAGGCCTGAGATCGACAGCGCGTAGGAACCCTGCCCGTCGGCGCCGGAGATCGACGCGCGCGACGACGACGTTCCATAGGAGCCGCCTTCCGTCATGATCCAGCCTTGCGGCGCGCCTTTGCCGCGGCGCGTGATGATATTGATCACGCCGCCCATCGCGTCCGAGCCGTAAAGCGCCGACTGCGGGCCGCGCAGCACTTCGATCCGCTCGATGTCGGTTGGAAGCAGCCGGCCGAAATCGACCGAACCGTCCGTGCTCGTCGGATCGCCGATACGAATGCCGTCGATCAGCACGAGAGTCTGGCCCGGCGTCGAGCCGCGCAAGACGACGGAGGTCTGTGTCCCGGGTCCGCCGTTGGAAAAAACGTCCAGCCCGGGAACGCCGCGCAGCACGTCGTTGAAGCTGAGCGATCCGCGTTTCTGAATGTCATGCGCGTGAATGACGCTGACTGAGGCGCCGGTGCTCGCGACCGGCTGCTCGACGCGCGTCGGCGTGACGACGGTTTGATCCTCAAGCGCGGCGCCAGGCGAACCTGGTTGCGCCGGACTCAATGGGCCGACTTCGATAACAGGGAGAGATTGTTGCGCGAAAGCGGAGGAAGCGGAGAAGGAGAGCGATAGCGCGAGCGCGCCGCGCAAAGCGGTCGTTGGAATGTGGGAAGGCATAGCTGGACTCGCAGCGAACGTGGGCCGTCACTGCGAAAGGTCTCCGCCCAACCGCCGATCAAAGGCGAAGGGCTTCGGCCGCATCGGTGCACCCCGCCCGACGCTTTCGCGCGTGACCACGAAGCGACGGCAGGTCTCCTGGCTCGCGGGTTGTCGCCTTAAGACCGCCTTCCCAGAGCTTTCTCGCTCCAGTGGCTTAATGGTCTTCGGCTCGCCGCTTACAGTTGCGGGGGCAGCCGCGGAATTGCGCGCGAAGAAGCGCGCTCACCGCATTCCCATTTTGATCCCGTTGGGAACCGTCAATGCAAAATAGAATGCCGATCGTTCTGCGAGTCAAGAGCTTTGCCGAAGACCGCATGAGAATGGAGCGAAGATGAATGTTCTCCTTAGCGCGCTCTGAAGCGCCGCAGTCCTCGTGCTTCGAGACAGCGGCTTCGCCGCTTCCTCAGCATGAGGACTGCTTCTTGTAACTTCACACGCGTAGCTTGAGACCCCTCATCCTGAGGGCTGCCGAAGGCGGCGTCTCGAAGGACGAGGGGCCGACTCCGCTTGCAATCAATTTCAACTCACGCCGCAGCGAGCGCGTGCAGCACGCGCACCCAGGAGCGCGCGCCCTTGTGGAACGACGTATATGAATATTTCTCGTTGGGCGAATGAATGCGGTCGTCGTCAAGCGCGAAGCCGATCATCAGCGAGTCCATACCAAGGTCGCGTTTGAACGCGCCGACAATCGGGATCGAACCGCCGCAGCCGGCGAGCACCGCCTCCTTGCCCCATTCTTCCGCGAGCGCGCGGCGCGCGCGATTGAGCGCCTCCGAGCCGAAGGGAAGTTGCAACGCGTTTGACGCGCCGTGCGAAAGAAATTCAGCCTTCGCGTCCGCCGGCAGACGCTCGCGCACGAAGCTGCGGAAGCTTTCGAGAATTGCTTTGGCGTCCTGCTTGCCGACGAGGCGAAAGGAAAATTTCGCGGAAGCCTGCGCCGGCAACACCGTCTTCGATCCCGCGCCGGTATAGCCGCCGATGATTCCATTCACGTCGCAGGTCGGGCGCGCCCAGATTTGCTCCATGATTCCGCGCCCCTGTTCGCCGCCGACGCGCGTTAAGCCGATTTCCGAGAGCCATTTCGCCTCATCGAAATCGATCGCGCGCCATTGTTCGGCGATGTCTTCTGGTATCTCCGGCACGCCGGCATAAAAGCCCGGCAGCGTCACCTTGCCTTCCAAATCGTGCAGATCGGCGATGATCTTCGCGAGCACATGGATCGGGTTCAGCACCGGCCCGCCGAACATGCCGGAATGCAGATCGCGGCTCGGCCCTTTGATCACCACTTCTTCAAGCGCGAGCCCGCGCAACATGACCGTGATCGCCGGCGTCGACGCGTTCCACATGCTCGTATCGCAGACGAGCGCGAGATCGGCCGCCGAGAGTTCATCCTTATTTGCCGCGAGAAATCCGGGAAGCGAAGGCGACCCTGTCTCTTCTTCGCCCTCGAACAGAAAAGTGACGTTGCAGGGCAGGCCGCCATTCGCCTCGAAAGCGCGGCACGCTTCGAGAAAGGTCATCAACTGGCCTTTGTCGTCGGAGGCGCCGCGCGCGACGATGTCCTTGCCGTCCTTGCCCTCAGTAAGGTGCGGGGCGAAAGGTTCGGTGTCCCACAGCTCTAACGGATCGGGCGGCTGCACGTCGTAATGGCCGTAGAACAACACATGCGGCGCATCCTTGCGCTTCGCCTTGGCGTGGCCGACGACGATCGGATGGCCCGGCGTCTCGCGCACCTCCGCTTCATAACCGAGACCTATGAGCTGATCCTTGAGCCAGTTCGCCGCGCGCAGACATTGCGCCGTATAGGCGGGATCGGTCGAAACTGATGGAATGCGCAGGAGATCGAACAGGCGTTCTCTCGAAGCGTCGAGATTGGCGTCTATCGTAGTGAGGACGGCGTCGATCGCGGCCATGAAATTGAGCTCCTCGGTCAGGAGCCGAACCTAGTGCCTATGCATGGCGAGGGGAAGACGCGCCCCTCACGTCATGGCCGGCCTTGAGCCGGCCATCCACGCAACAATGCGCAATGCCTCGTGGATGGCCGCGACAAGCGCGGCCATGACGCGCGGTTACTCGCTCGGCGCGAGCATTTTCTCCGGCCGCACGATTTCGTCGAACTCGACTTCCGTGACCTTGCCGGAAGCGAGCGCCTCCTCTTTCAGGCTCGTGCCGTTCTTATGCGCAGCGCGCGCGATCTTCGAGGCGGCGTCATAGCCGATCTTTGGCGCAAGAGCCGTGACAAGCATCAGCGAGCGGTCGAGGAAGCGCTTGATATTGGCCTCATCCGCCTCGATGCCGTCGACACAGCGCGCGACGAAACTGTTGATGCCGTCGGCGAGCAGGATTGTCGACTCCAGCAGCGCGAAGCCGACGACGGGCTTTAAAACATTGAGTTCGAGATGGCCCTGCGACGCGGCGAAGGTGATCGTCGCATTATTGCCGAAGACGCGCGTGCATACCATCGTCAGCGACTCGACCTGAGTCGGATTGACCTTGCCCGGCATGATCGACGAGCCCGGCTCATTCTCCGGAAGCTTTATTTCGGCAAAGCCGGCGCGCGGACCTGAGCCGAGCAGGCGAATGTCGCTTGCGATCTTATAAAGACCCGACGCCAGCGCGTTGAGCGCGCCATGCGCGAAGACGATCGCGTCGTGACTCGCGAGCGCCTCGAATTTGTTGGGCGCCGAGACGAAAGGTAGTCCGGTCTGCTCGGCGATGTCGGCGGCGACCTCTTCGCCAAAGCCTTTGAAGGTATTGACGCCGGTGCCGACCGCCGTGCCGCCCTGAGCAAGTTGCAGAAGATCGCCAAGCGTCGTTCTGATGCGCTTTTCCGCGCATTCGGCCTGCGCCGCGTAGCCGGAAAATTCCTGGCCGAGCGTTACGGGCGTCGCATCCTGCAGATGGGTGCGGCCAATCTTGATGATATGAGCGAATTTCACCGCCTTGGCGTTGAGCGCAATATGCAGCCGCTCGACGGCGGGAATGAGCCGGCCGGAAATCGTCGTCGCGCCGGCAACATGAATGGCGGTCGGAAAACTGTCGTTCGACGACTGACCGAGATTGACGTGATCATTCGGATGAACGGGCGATTTCGAGCCGCGCGGCGCGCCGAGCATTTCATTGGCGCGATTGGCGATGACCTCGTTGACGTTCATGTTGGTCTGGGTGCCGGATCCGGTCTGCCAGACGACGAGCGGAAAATGATCGTCGAGCTTGCCGTCGATCACCTCGCGCGCGGCGGCTGCAATAGCGTCGGCGATTTTAGGCTCTAGCAGACCCTTTCTGGCGTTGACCTTTGCGGCCGCGAGCTTGATGCGGGCCAGCGCATGAACGATCTCGATCGGCATGAGATCGCCGCCGATCGGAAAATTTTCGCGCGAACGTTCCGTCTGCGCGCCCCAATAGGCCCAGGCCGGCACGGCGATGTCGCCAAAGGAGTCGCGTTCAATTCTGTGATCTTCGGTCATCGGCTCGCTCGCATGGAAAGGCGCATTTCGTGCGCTTCCCTATGCGGCATTTCCGATGACCGTTCAATCGTGTGGGGCTTCAGTCCACTGCTCGGCGGATGACCATTCGCGCCGCTCCGCGGTCGGGGGCGCCGACATCAGTTCGGAGAGCCGATTGCGCGCGCGGTTCACCCGGCTCTTCATCGTGCCTGGCGCACAACCGCAGATTTCGGCGGCTTCCTCATAGGACAGGCCGGAAGCGGCGACGAGGATCAGCGCTTCGCGTTGATCGAGCGGCAGCTTCTGCATCGCCTCTCGAAAGTCGAGAAAGTCCATATGCGCGTGCTGCGACTCCGGCGCGACCAATCGTGCGGCGATGACGCCGTCGGGATCGGGCGCCTCGCGTCGACGCTTGCGATATTCGCTGTAGTAAATGTTGCGCAGAATCGTGAAGAGCCACGCGGTGAGATTTGTGCCTTCCGAAAAGGACGCGAGACTCCCCCAGGCCTTCACCAGCGTTTCCTGAACGAGGTCGTCAGCGCGATCGGAATTGCCGCAGATCGACACCGCGAACGCGCGCAAACTCGGAATGGCTGAGATCAACTCAGTCCTTAATCCCTGACCCGCGGAGTGCGCTTCTTCGCTTGCCGTCACTCACTCTTCCTCGAGGCGCCTGATGTCGCCGACGAGGATAGCACATTTGTTTCGAGTTGGTTCAAGAGTTTCAGAAACCGATCGGGAACAGGTTGAGCCACGACGTCGTCGTAAAGGTTGCGGAGCTCCCTTCCGATCGCGTCTTGGAATTCCACTGACCGCTGGCGCTGCGCCGGCTTTGCGCCGCAGCGCGTCTCCCCCCCTCGGCGAGGATCGCCGAATTCGTCACGAGTCATCACCCACCCTGCAAACGTCTCCATCCTGCGCGGGCCAGGTCTCGGAGAATACCGCCCGTCGCCCGCGAAAGCTTCGTCGTCCGCCTTCGCGCGTGCAACCATATTCTCCGGATTCTTTTTCCCCATGGAGCCCTCTATTTTAATATGCATGATTTCTGGAGCCGCCGCGTTATAGTGCGCCGCAAGGACGATAGGCAAAACGCACCGCTGAAGGATTGGTTCCCCAAAAAGGCTGAGCAGTTTTGACGCATTGTCCAGGTTCTGAATCAGCTTAGCCCGCACTCGTCCCCTTCGGGGCTCGATGCTGCTGGAGTTGTAAGACATGTCGGCATCAAAGGAAATTTCCGCGCATATTCCCTATTTGAGACGCTTTGCGCGCGCATTGGTCGGCGACCGGGAGGGTGGCGACGCCTATGTGCTGGCCACTCTCGAAACTGTGGTCGCGGAACCGGGCCGAATTTCCGACGCAGATGACCTGCGCGTCGCTGTTTACCGTCTGTTCCTGGACGTCTGGTCGGCGTCGCCGATCAATGCCCACATTGACCGTTCCGGCGCACTGATCGAGACCGGCCGCCGTAATCTTGAGGCCATTTCGCTGAAGCCCAGAATTGCCTTTTTGTTGCAGGCGCTCGAAGGATTCGACCTCGACCAGATCGGACAGACGCTGAAAGTTTCGGAGCGAGAGGCCGGCGCTCTCATTGAGGCCGCCAATGGCGAAATCGCCGACCAGATCGCAACCGACGTGCTGATTATCGAGGACGAGCCGCTGATCGCTCACGACCTGAGAAGCATCGTCGAGGAGCTGGGACATCGGGTGGTCGGCATGCCCCGCACCCACGCCGAGGCGGTCGCCGCCATTCAGGAAAGCAATCCGGGGCTGATCCTCGCCGACATCCAGCTCGCGGACGGCAGCTCGGGGCTCGACGCCGTCAATGAAATCCTCAACTCTTTGTCTATCCCTGTGATTTTTGTCACTGCCTACCCGGAGCGGTTTTTGACCGGCGAACCGCCGGAACCCGCCTTTCTTATCGCAAAGCCCTTCAATGTTGAGAGCCTCAAGGCCGTCGTCAGCCAGGCGTTGTTTTTCGATCGGCGCGCCGGACGACGCGAAAGCACAGAGCCGCGGATCGGTATGTAATTACTAATTCTCTTGCAATTAGTTTGATTTAGCCGTCTCATACCCCTTCAGAGCAGCGTCCGGAACTGCGAAGATAAATCGCAGCGTCCAAGAAACATTGGCCCCCGAGAGGAGTTATAGCCGTAGGCGCTGGGGGAATTGAGAGGCGGCCCATGGAGGAGATGAAGAAATCCAGTCGCGGCTTCGCGTCTATGGATCCCGAAAAGCAGCGTGCGATTGCGCGTAAAGGCGGCCAGAGCGTTCCTGACGAAAAACGCAGTTTTTCGCAGAATCCGGATCTTGCGGCCCGCGCAGGGCGTAAGGGCGGTCAGAGCGTCAATCCGGCTAAGCGGAGCTTCTCGCGCGACCATGCGCTGGCTTCGGAGGCCGGCCGCAAGGGCGGACATGCCTCGCATGGAGGCGGCGCCCAAAAACGTAGCGCGCCGCTCTAAGAGCGGCGCGACCGTTATGCCGCAAAAGGTTTTGAGCGCTGCGCGATGAGCGAATAGAGCGCATCGTCATCGCGCGTGGCGCGCATCGTCGCCACCAGACCCGGATCCCTCAGCATTCTGGCGGCGCAGGCGAGCGCCTTAAGATGGTCGGCGCCTGAACTTTCGGGCGTCAGAATCATAAAGACGAGATCGACCGACGCGCCGTCGAGCGAGCCGAAGTCGACAGGCCGGTCCAACCGTCCGAAGACACCGCAAATTCCCTTCAATTTCGAAAGCTTGCCGTGCGGGATGGCGATGCCGTCGCCGATGCCAGTCGAACCCAGCCGCTCGCGGTGGAGAAGCGCATCGAAGATTTCGCGGGCGGGTAGCCCGCAAATCTTCGAGGCCCTGTCGCTGAGTTCCTGCAAGAGCTGTTTCTTCGTCGTAGCCTTTAGTGAGGCGCAGACCGAATCCGGCGAAACCAAGTCCGTTGGTCGCATGCGACGATCATCCTGCTTCTCATGGAGGTCTGGGGCCGACGAAGACTCCGACCATCCTTGAAATTTCAACGTCTCGCTATTTCCGCCAGAACCCGAAGGGACATGGGAAAATGGCAAGATACATGCCGAGGCGGCCGTCATTATGGCCGTCCTACGACGTTTTTTACGCAAGCGCGCATCTTTTCGTCAGCGCGCGTCGCCCTCCGACTCGGGAGTGTCGATCCAGCCGATATTCTCGTCTCCTCGCCGATAGACGACATTCACGCGGCCGGTGTTGGCGTGCCGGAACACCACGACGGGCGCGCCGGTCAGATCAAGATCGAGAACCGCCGCGGAAACCGAAAGCCGGCGCAGTTTGGTGGTCGATTCTGCGATGATCGCGGGGCTGAACTCCGCTGGGGCCTCGGTCTCTTGGTCGGGCGCCTCGAGGACGTGATAGGCGACGATCTCCGCTTGAGCGCCATCGCCTAAGCCTTGGCCATGTTCGTGGTGGCTCCTGAGCCGGCTCTTGTAACGGCGGAGGCGCTTTTCGAGGCGGTCCGCCGCTTGTTCGAAACAGGCGTAAGGCTCCTGAGCGCGGCCGTCGGCCTGCAACACGATGCCCGAGGCGAGATGCAGGCTGCAGTCGGCCCGATAGCCGGAGCCCTCTGGAGAAATGGTCACGTGACCGCTGACGCGGCCCTCGAAATATTTTGCGGCCGCCGTCTCAAGTCTCTGCGTCACATGGGCGCGAAGAGATTCGCCGATGTTGAGATTTTTGCCGGAGACCCTGAGAGACATTTTTCGATCCGAACTTTTGTTGGGCGAGAGACGTTCTTGCCGCACGGAAGAGACAGCCGCGCCAGCCGCGAGCCGCCCGACCAACCCATCATGCGCCTTATCCGCCTGGAACTCCGCCCGAGGCTTCGGCGAACCGCCGACTGTCTAGCCAATGAGCCGAAATTCCGCGCAGCGTTAGAAGCCTCGGCGCCCGAAGTCAATGGATTCTTCAGCAATGGCAAGGCTTCTCGCCGATGTGAACAATCACGGACAATTAATGGGTTGCCGCACGCGCCTGCGTAAGCTTGGCGCGGCGTCGATCGACCGACGACGGAATGCGCAGACTGTCGCGATATTTGGCGACCGTGCGCCGAGCGATGTCGATGTCGTTCGCCTTGAGCCGCGCGACGATGGCGTCGTCCGACAGAATGTCGTCGGGCGTCTCGCGATCGATCATCTGCTTGATCCGGAAACGCACGGCTTCGGCCGAATGCGCCGCTCCGCCGCTCGTCGTCGCGATCGAAGCGGAGAAGAAATATTTGAGTTCAAAGACGCCGCGCGGGGTCATCATGTATTTGTTCGAGGTCACCCGCGACACCGTCGACTCATGCATGCCGATGGCGTCTGCGACCGTGCGCAGATTCAAGGGACGCAGATGTTCCACGCCATGCGTCAGGAAGGCGTCCTGCAACCGCACGATTTCCGACGCGACCCGCAAAATCGTGCGGGCCCTTTGCTCGAGGCTCTTGGTCAACCAGTTCGCGTTCTGCAGACAATTCGAGATGAAGCTTTTGTCTGCGGGGCCTGCGGCGGCGGCGCTGACCTGCGCCGCATAGCTATGGTTAACCAGCACACGCGGTAGCGCGTCGGCGTTGAGCTCGACGCGCCAGCCGCCGTCCGCTGCGGCGCGCACGATCACGTCGGCGACGAGCGGCTGAATCGGCGCGCCGCCGAAAGCGCGGCCGGGCTTGGGCTCCAGCCGGCGCAACTCGCCCGCCATATCGGCGATGTCTTCTTCATCGACGCGGCAAAGCTTGGCGAGCTGCGCGAAATCGCGGCGCGCAACAAGCGGGAGATTGGCGACGAAGGCCTGCATCGCCGGATCATAACGATCGCGCTCTTTAAGTTGGATCGCGAGACATTCGGCGAGATCGCGCGCTCCGACGCCAGAAGGATCGAAGGTCTGGATCGTCGCCAGGACCCGCTCGGCTTCGGCGATGTCCGTTTCCAGTCGCGCGGCGATCTCAGCAAGGTCCTCGCGCAGATAGCCGCTCTCATCGATCCCGTCGATGATCGCCTGGCCGATGATCCTATGACGGGGATCGGGGCAAGCGAGCGCCAGCTGTTGTGCGAGATGCTCGTGAAGATTGAGCTGCTCGGCGACATAGGCTTCGAGATTTGGAGCCTCGCCGTCGGACGGTCCGCCGCCGGCGGCGCCGGTCCACGACGTCGCTGAAAGTCCGGCGCCGTCAGGAGCCTCGTCCCGCGGGCGCTCGCCGATGGTCGGTCCTTCGGCTTCGAAGGCGTTGCTCATGTCGGCGCCGAGATCAGCCGAAAGCGTCGCCGAGTCGACGGCGAGATCTTGGCGCGCCCAGTCGCCTTCCTGCGGCCCTTCGAAAGCGTCGGCGGCGCTCGACTGGGCGTCCTGGGAATGGTCGGCGGTCTCAACGGGACCGTCGCCGTCCTGCGCTTCGAGCAGCGGATTACGCTCGAGCTCGTCATGCAAATAGGCGGAGAGCTCCAAATTCGAGAATTGCAGCAGCTTGATCGCCTGGAGCAGCTGCGGGGTCATCACCAGGGCCTGGCCCTGACGCATCATCAATTTGGTGGAAATCGCCATTTCGCCCGACCCACTCGAACGCCAACCGCCTCTCTGCGGCCCGTTTTTTGCTTATAGCATTTCAAGGAAGAGCGCGCAGGGCCAAAAAAACAGCGCCGCGCCGAGCAAAACGCCCAATCGTTAATCATTGATACGGACTGTCGGGCGGCGCGCGAAATTACCTAAAACAGCGCCATATGGGCGCTACATGCGGAAATCTTCGCCAAGATAGATCCGCCGCACATCCGGATTGGCGACGATTTCCTCAGGCGCGCCTTCGGTCAGCACATGGCCGTTGTAGATGATGTAGGCGCGGTCGGTGAGGCCTAGCGTTTCGCGAACACTGTGGTCGGTGATGAGCACGCCAATGCCGCGCGCTTTCAAATGCCGCACGAGGTCCTGGATGCCGCCGACCGCAATCGGATCGATGCCGGCGAAAGGCTCGTCGAGCAGCATGAAGGAGGGATGGCCGGCGAGCGCCCGGGCGATTTCGCAGCGCCGTCTTTCGCCGCCTGAAAGCGCCACGGCGGGCGTGTGGCGCAGGCCGGTGAGGCGGAATTCTTCGAGAAGGGCGTCGAGCTCTTCTTCGCGCTTTTTAGCGTCCGGCTGAGTGATCTCGAGGACGGCGCGGATATTATCCTCCACCGACAGGCCCCGGAATACCGAGGCTTCCTGGGGCAGATAACCGATTCCGAGCCGAGCGCGGCGGTACATGGGCAGCGGCGTCACATCATAGCCGTCGAGCGAAATGACGCCCCTATCGGGCTTCACCAGCCCCGTGATCATATAAAAAACGGTGGTTTTGCCGGCGCCGTTGGGGCCGAGGAGTCCGACCGCTTCGCCGCGCGCGACATGCAGGCTCACGTCTTCCACGACGCGGCGCGATTTATAAGACTTCGCCAGGTTGTGGACCGACAGCAGGCCTTCGCCGTCGAATCCGGCTGGCTCGTGGTAGGCCGAGCGCGGCTCAAATGCGGCCTGCTGATCCGCGCTGGGGGCAGGTCCCCAAAAGGCCTTGTCCCGCGCTTCTTCGTCAGCGTCGGCGCCTAAATTTTCGGCGCCGGCGTCGATCCACTGGCCTTCGAAGATTTCGTCGGGCTTGCGGGACCGCCTGACGCCTTCCGCGAGCCGCGCCAGCGACTGGCCGGCGGCGCGAAAACGCAGTGAAAGTGCGGAAAGATAGCTCAAGCGCGCCTTGTCCGTCGCTCTGGGCATCCAAGGTTTGGAAGCGTTAACCGTGCTCTATCCGATGAGCGCCGCATCTGAAATATGTGGTGTGCGGCGCCGCGCTGCGAGTCGCAGTCACGCCCAGGGGCGCTTCGCCGCAGCCTGCTTTTCATAATCATCGATCTTCTTGGCCTTTTGGAGCGTCAGCCCGATGTCATCGAGTCCGTTCAGCAGGCAATGCTTGCGAAAGGGATCGATGTCGAAGGCGATCACGCCGCCGTCGGGCCCGCGAATTTCCTGCGCCTCAAGGTCGATGGTCAGCGTGGCGTTCGCGCCGCGCTTGGCGTCGTCCATCAGTCTGTCGAGCTCGGCCTGGCTGACCGTGATCGGCAAAATCCCGTTCTTGAAGCAATTGTTATAGAAAATGTCGGCGAAGCTTGTCGAAATGATGCAACGGACGCCGAAATCGAGCAGCGCCCAGGGCGCATGTTCGCGCGACGAGCCGCAGCCGAAATTGTCGCCGGCGACGAGAATGCTGGCGTTGCGGTAGGCGGGCTGGTTCAGCACGAAATCGGGGTTCTCCGAGCCGTCCTCGCGATAGCGCATCTCCGAAAAGAGGCCCTTGCCGAGACCGGTGCGCTGAATGGTTTTGAGATACTGCTTGGGGATGATCATGTCCGTATCGACGTTCATGATCGGCAGCGGCGCGGCGACGCCGGTCAGCGTGGTGAATTTTTCCATTTGGGGACCTGTGGGTTCAAGCGCGCCCTTTATCAAATCCCCCGCCCATGCGCAAAGGAAGCCTATCGGGGGCGCGGTCCTTTGATTTAAGATCGCCCGCGACCACCCTGTCGCGCTCCAAAAAGATCTGACTGATGAACGCTCTCGTCATCGAAGCGATCGGCTATCTCGCCGCGGCGGCGAGCGTGTTCGTCTATGTGTCGAACACCATGATTCCCTTGCGCATCGCGGCGATCCTCGCCAATGCGCTGTTCGCTCTTTATTTCTTCTTGAAGGGTCTCTACCCGCTCTTCGCGCTCAACGCCTTTCTGGTGCCGGTCAACGTGCTGCGGCTTCGGCAGATGCAGCGCCTCGTCCAGGATATTCGCGCCGCCGCCTCCGAAGATTTCGATTTCGAATGGCTGCGCCCCTATATGAAGCCGCTAAAACTTTCCGAAGGCTTCGTCCTGCATCGCAAGGGCGATCTGTCGGAGGAAGCGTATCTCTTGGTGCGCGGCGACATCCATCTGCGCGAGCCCGACGTGACGCTGAAGCCCGGCGCGCTCTTTGGCGAGATGGGGATGTTCACCGATGAGAATCGCCGCACCGCCACCGCCGTCGCCGCGACTGACGTCGAGCTTCTCTGCGTGCGCTATGACGATCTCTTGCAGCTTGCGGCGCAGACCCCGCAATTCGGGTTTTACCTGATGCGGCTCATGGTTCGGCGCATGCAGCACAATGTCGAGTTGGCGCGCGCAGGCAAAGGATGAACGCCGTCATTGCGAGCAAAGCGAAGCAATCCAGCACAAGAAAGTCTGGATCGCTTCGCCTCCGGCTCGCGATGACGCCATTGAATCGCTCTGCCGAGCGGTGTGTAGCAGCCGGTACGGCACGGGGCGTCATGCCAGCGCTTGTCGCGGGCATCCATGCGGACGTATCGGCTGCAGTTGAAAGACTGTAATACGATCCGCTGAATAGGGATCGCGCAGCATCATGGCGTGGATGGCCGGGTCAAGCCCGGCCATGACGAACTCGAAGGCGTCAGAAAAATAATGTCCCCAAAAATCTACCCCGTCCCGGACGACTGGAAGAAGAACGCGCGCATCGACGAGGAAAGCTATCGCAAGCTCTATGAGCGTTCGCTGAAAGACCCCGATGGCTTCTGGGCCGAACAGGCGCAGCGCATCGACTGGATCACGCCATTCTCGAAAGTGAAGCGCACGAGCTTCGATATGCATAATGTTTCGATACGCTGGTTCGAGGACGGCACCACCAATGTCGCGATGAATTGCATCGACCGGCATCTGCCGGCGCGCGCCAACAAGGTCGCGATCATCTGGGAAGGCGACGATCCTTCCGTCTCGCGCCACATCACTTACGCCGAACTGCATGAGGAGGTCTGCCGCTTCGCCAATGTGCTCAAGAAGCATGGCGTCAAGAAAGGCGATCGCGTCACCATCTATTTGCCGATGATTCCCGAAGCCGCTTTCGCCATGCTCGCTTGCGCGCGCATCGGCGCGATTCATTCGGTGGTCTTCGGCGGCTTCTCACCAGATTCGCTCGCCGGGCGCATTGAGGACGCGGAATCAAACGTCATCGTCACGGCCGACGAAGGCCTGCGCGGCGGCAAAAAGATTCCGCTCAAAGCCAATGTCGACGCGGCGCTCGACAAGGTTTCGGCGAAGACGGTCATCGTCGTGACGCGCACCGGCGCCGATGTTGACATGCAGCCCGGCCGCGATTTCCGTTACGAGGAAGAAGCGGCGCGCGTTCACGCCGATTGTCCCTATGCGGAGATGGACGCGGAAGATCCGCTGTTCATTCTTTACACGTCAGGTTCGACCGGCAAGCCGAAGGGCGCGCTGCATACGACCGGCGGCTATCTCGTCTACGCGTCGCTCACTCATGAACTCGTCTTCGACTATCGCGAGGGCGATGTTTATTGGTGCACGGCCGACGTCGGTTGGGTCACGGGCCACAGCTATATTCTCTATGGCCCGCTCGCAAACGGCGCGACGACGCTGATGTTCGAAGGCGTGCCGAATTATCCGAGCGTGTCGCGCTTCTGGGAGATCGTCGACAAGCACAAGGTCGATATTTTCTACACGGCGCCGACCGCCATTCGCGCCCTGATGGCGGCGGGCGAGGCGCCGGTGAAAAAGACAAGCCGCAAGTCGCTGCGCTTGCTCGGCTCCGTCGGCGAGCCGATCAATCCCGAAGCATGGGAATGGTATCACCGAATCGTCGGCGAGGGCCGCTGCCCGATCGTCGACACATGGTGGCAGACGGAGACCGGCGGCGTGCTGATCTCGCCTCTGCCCGGCGCGATCGATCTGAAGCCCGGCTCGGCGACGCGGCCTTTCTTCGGCGTCGCGCCGGAAATCGTCGATCAGCTCGGCAATGTGCTCGAAGGCCAATGCGAAGGCCTGCTGGTCATCGCCGATTCATGGCCGGGACAGATGCGCACCGTCTATGGCGATCACGAACGTTTCGCGCAGACTTATTTCTCCGCCTATCCCGGCAAATATTTCACCGGCGACGGCGCCAAGCGCGACTCTGACGGCTATTACTGGATCACCGGCCGCGTCGATGACGTCATCAATGTCTCTGGCCATCGACTCGGCACGGCGGAAGTCGAAAGCGCGCTCGTCGCGCATGACAAAGTGTCGGAAGCCGCCGTCGTCGGCTATCCGCACGACATCAAGGGACAGGGCATCTACGCTTTCGTCACGCTCAATCAGGGCGTGGCGCCGAGCGAGCATCTGCGCAAGGAGCTCGTGCATTGGGTGCGCCACGAAATAGGCCCGATCGCGACGCCCGACATCGTGCAATTTGCGCCGGGACTGCCGAAGACGCGCTCGGGCAAGATCATGCGGCGCATCTTGCGCAAGATCGCCGAAGGGGAGTTCGGCGCGCTGGGAGATACGTCGACGCTCGCCGATCCGAGTGTGGTGGACGAGCTTGTGCGGGAGCGGCCGGGGAGACCCGGTTGACAGCCTCCGACCGTTTTGATGTAACCATGCTCATGGGGAAGCGATCTCCCCACGAGGCGACATGCCCAAGAATCGCGTCCGGTTTTTCACCAAGGGCGCAGTATGTCGTCAATCCACTCGATCTCTCCTGAAAAGCTCGCGCGCCTGATTGGCGTCCCGCATTGTCCTGCACTCATCGACGTGCGCGGTGAGGCGGATCACGCCGCCGATCCTGGCGTTATTCCCGGCGCGCTGCGTCGAGACCCGGATGCGGTTTCCAATTGGGCGATTGAATTCACTGGACGAGCGGCGATCGTCTTTGATCAGCGTGGCGAGGCCGTTGCCGAAGGGGTCGCCGCTTGGCTCCGTCAGGCGGGAGCGTCTTCCGCTGATGCGCTCAACGGCGGTTATCTCGCATGGCTCAAAGCCGGCGGCCCCGTCGTGCCGGGAAATAAATTGCCGCGGCGCGACGCCTCGGGGCGCACCGTCTGGGTCACCCGCTCGCGCCCGAAGGTCGATCGCATCGCCTGCCCCTGGCTGATCCGCCGCTTTATCGACCCGACGGCCGTATTCCTCTTCGTCGCGCCTGCGGAGGTGATGGCCGTTGCGGAGCGCTATGGCGGCGCCGCCTTCGACATTGAAGACGCGTTTTGGAGCCATAGAGGCGAACGCTGCACCTTCGATACGATGCTCGACGAATGGAGCCTCACGATCGAGCCTCTTCAGACGCTGGCCGTCATTGTGCGCGGCGCGGACACCGCTCGCCTCGATCTTGCGCCCGAAGCGGCGGGGCTTCTTGCCGCCTCGCTCGGCCTATCGCGCATGTATCCCGACGATCTCGAACAACTCGAAGCAGGACTGGCGCTCTACGACGCCTTCTATCGATGGTGTCGCGATGCGACAGACGAGCCGCACAATTGGCCGGCGACTAAATCAGGAAAAACGCCATGAACGCGCCGACAAGAATTCAGGCGGCGGATCACGGCGTCTCGTTACGCGAGGCGCTTGGCGTTTGGTTGCGGATCGCGCTGCTGAGCTTCGGTGGTCCCGCCGGCCAAATCGCGTTGATGCACAAGGTTCTGGTCGAGGAGAAGCGGTGGCTGTCTGAAACACGTTTCCTGCACGCGCTCAACTACTGCATGCTCCTTCCCGGCCCTGAGGCGCAGCAACTCGCCACTTATGTCGGCTGGCTGATGCACGGGACGTTCGGCGGCGTAATGGCGGGAGGGCTGTTCGTGCTCCCCGGCGCCATCGCGATCATGGCGCTCAGCATCGTCTATGCGCTGTTTGGCAAGGTCGGTTTCGTCGCGGCGGCGCTCTTCGGTCTCAAGGCTGCCGTTCTGGCGATCGTCGTTCATGCGGTGATCCGGGTGGGGAGGCGGGCGCTCAACAATCGCCTGTTGCAAGGGTTCGCCGCCGCCGCCTTCACCGCCATTTTCTTTTTCGACGTGTCCTTCCCCATCATCGTCTTGGCCGCGGGAATAATTGGCTATGTCGGCGGAAAGGCGCATCTGCCGCAGTTCTCGAGGAGCGCACACGGGAACGCAAGGGATGCCGAGGGCGACAGCCTGCTCGGCGACACGCTCCCCGGCCATGTAAGGCCTTCGACCGCGCAAACACTGAAAATCGCCGCCATTTGGCTGTTGCTGTGGCTACTTCCCGTCGCCGTCCTTTTGCTGACGCTCGGCCCCGCAAACGTGTTCGGCAAAATTGCGGTGTTCTTCAGCAAGATGGCGATGGTGACTTTCGGCGGCGCCTACGCCGTCTTGGTCTATGTCGCGCAACAGGCGGTCGACAATTTGCATTGGCTGCGATCCGGCGAAATGCTCGATGGGCTCGGCATGGCGGAAACGACGCCGGGACCTTTGGTGATCGTGCTGCAATTCGTCGGCTTTCTCGCAGCCTATCGGGACCCAGGCTCTCTGCCGCCGCTCGTCGCCGGCGCGCTCGGCGGCTTGCTGACGACATGGGTGACCTTCGCGCCCTGCTTCCTGTGGATTTTCCTTGGCGCGCCGTTCGTCGAAAAGCTGCGCGGCGATCAGGCGCTCGCTGGCGCGCTCACGGCCATCACCGCTGCGGTCGTCGGCGTCATCCTCAATTTGGCGATCTGGTTCGCCATCCACGTCCTATTTCGCGAGACTATTGCGATCCATGGCTTTGGCCTCTCATTCGAAGTCCCTGCGCTTTCGAGCATTGACGCACTCGCGCTGCTTCTCGCCACCGGCGCGGCGCTGGCGCTTTTTCGTTTCAATCTCGGCGTCCCGCGCACCTTGGCCGTCTGCACGGGGGCGGGGGTTTTGTTGTTTCTTGTCGGCGCAACGCCCGTGGCGACAAATGCTCGCATGATGGCGACGGAACGCGCGCCGGAGGCGGATAAAACGATCCTGTCCAAATAAACGAAAGCGCGACTCCGCGACCAACCCGGGAATGCATGGGCGCTCTTATAACGGGGGCGCCTCTATAAGGGAGGCTGAAATGACGTCTGAATTCGATCGCCGATTATTTCTCGGCGTCGCCGCAGCCACTAGCGCGTCGCTCGCTGCAGCTTCGACACGCGCAGAGCAGCAATCCAACGCGATGAGAAAAAGCGCCGTCCACGTTCCGAAACCGCTGCCTTTCGACCCGAAAAACATAAGGGGCCTTTCGGAAAAAATTCTCGTTTCGCATTACGAGAACAATTACATCGGCGCGGTCAATCGATTGAACGCGATTGCGGAACAACTCGCCGATCTCGATTTCGACAAAGCGCCGGGGTTCCAAATCAATGGGCTGAAGCGCGAGGAATTGATCGCGACCAACTCGATGATCCTTCACGAGGTCTATTTCGCCGGACTCGGCGAGATGAACAAGCCCGGTCCATCCTTGAACGAGGCGATCGAGCGCGACTTCGGCTCCTACGATCGTTGGCGGTCGGAATTCGTCGGAGTCGGCAAGGCGCTTGGCGGGGGCTCAGGTTGGGTCATTCTCGCCTACGACAAGCATGGGAAAAGACTCGTGAATTCATGGGCGAACGACCATACGCAGACCATCGCCGGCGGCGATCCCTTGCTCGTCCTCGATATGTTCGAACACGCCTATCAAATGGATTACGGCGCCAAGGCCGGCGACTATGTGAAGGCGGTCATGGCGACGATCAACTGGTCCAACGCCGATCGCTTGTTCGAGAAATATAGTAGAGGCTGACCACAGCGAGAGGCAGACGCCTCGCTCTCAATGCACGCGGGAATGAGCGTTGACGGGCTTGGCGAGAAACCGCATGCTCTGCTTACTTTCTATCAAACAGCGCCAGCGCTTCCGGCGCGAGCACGCCGCCTGTTATCTCGACCGTCAAAAAGGACGCGGCTTCGGCCACAGCGCGGCTCGTGATCATGATCTGGCCGAGCCTTTTCGATAATTGCTCGATCGACGCGGCGTAGACGACGCGTCCGATTCCGCACCACACGATCGCGCCCATGCACATCGGGCAGGGCTCGCCCGACGTGTAAAGCGTCGCGCCTTTGAGGTCCTTCGCCGGATTATCGGCGACGAAGCGGCGGATCGCCACCATCTCGCCATGCGCCGTCGGATCATTGTTGGTGACGCCGAGATTGCGCCCGGTCGAGACGATCTTGCCCTCGCGCACGATCACCGCGCCGAATGGAAAATCGCCCTTCGCGGCTTCGTCGATCGCGAGCCGCATGAACTTCTCATCCTCCGGACGGACCGGCGAGCGCTTCGCATGCGCCAGCGCGGGCGAGGCGCCAATGGCTGAGGCGAGACCAACGCCCATCGTCGCCAGCGCGGCGCGCCGATCAAAGCGACTGCCGCCGCAGCCGCATGTCTTTTGGCTCATCTCTCGCTCCAATCCGCGGAATCCCCTGCGCCAACTTGACATGGCGAACCGCGCAATGCCACTCGCGGCGGCGTTAACGAAAACGAACGAGGGCGATTGCGCATGACAAAGGCTTTCATTTTTCCCGGTCAGGGATCGCAGGCGGTCGGCATGGGCAAGGCGCTGTTCGACGCTTTTGCGCCGGCGCGCGCGGTTTTCGCCGAGGTCGACGAGGCGCTGTCGCAGCCGCTCTCGAAGCTGATGTTCGAAGGCCCTGAAAACGAGCTGACGTTGACCGCGAACGCTCAACCGGCGCTGATGGCGGTCTCGCTCGCCGCGATTCGCGCGCTCGAGGCCGAATGCGGCCTTGATCTCGCCCGCGACGCCGCCTTCGTCGCCGGACATTCGCTCGGCGAATATTCGGCGCTCGCGAGCGCCGGCGCGCTGACCATTTCCGACACGGCGCGACTCTTACGCATTCGCGGCGACGCCATGCAGAAGGCGGTTCCGGTCGGAGAAGGCGCAATGGCGGCGCTGCTCGGCGCTGACCTCGATCAGGCGCGCGCCATTGCTGAAGAGGCCGCGACGGCCGCCAACGGCGTCTGCCAGGTGGCGAATGACAATGGCGGCGGACAGGTCGTCGTTTCGGGCGCCAAGACTGCGGTCGAGAAGGCGATCGACATTTCCAAGGAGAAGGGAATCAAGCGCGCCGTGCTGCTGCCGGTCTCAGCGCCTTTCCATTGCGTGCTGATGCAGCCCGCCGCAGACGCGATGCGCGATGCGCTTGCGGGCGCGGCGATCAGCGCGCCGCGCGTTCCGGTCGTCGCCAATGTGACGGCGGAGCCCACGCAAGACCCGGAGGCGATTCGCCGACTGCTCGTCGAGCAAGTCACTGGCGCGGTGCGCTGGCGCGAATGCGTGGCCTATATGGCCGATCACGGCGTGACGAAATTCGTCGAATGCGGATCGGGCAAGGTTCTCGCGGGGCTATTGAAGCGAATCGCGCCGCAAGCCGCCGGCATATCGGTCGGCGCGCCCGCCGATTTCGACGCCTATCGCGCCTTCGCATAGAGCGCGGCTCGCGAAAAAGTGGAATCCGGTTTTTCGCGTAAAGCGCGCTCTAAACTATGGGAATCGATCACGTTGTCTGCATTTGGGCGATTCCGCCCAAACGCAGCGTGATCTTGAGACGCGGAGAGACAGACAAAAGAAAAGGCCCGGTCGTAAAGACCGGGCCCATTCTCTCGACCGCAAGGCCGATATGCAGATTAGTACTTGGCCAACACCGGAGCCGGCGAGGCGAAGTTGAAGTGGTAGTTGATGCCCGCGCGGATCGTGTGGAAGCGCGTGCGGTTGTTCGGGCTGTTGAGGCCCCAGCCGCCCCACCAGCCGCCGTTGCCGGTGCCGCTGATCTGCGTGTACAGATACTCGGCCTTGGCGGACCAGTTCGGCATGAACATGTATTCGGCGCCGCCGCCAGCGGTCCAACCGGTCTGCACCGCGCTGTTCTGGTTCCACCAGCCGTTGCGCTGCACTTCGCCATAGGCGAAGCCGCCCGTGCCGTAGAGCAGCAGCTGCGGGCTCAGCAGCGTGATGCCCACGCGGCCGCGAACCGTGCCGAACCAGTTGATGCGGGCGGTGTCGACCGATCCGCCGAAGAAGGGGAACGGCAGGCCGGGGAAGAGCACCGGACCGACCAGGAACGGGAAGTTGTTGCCGCCGCCGCCCGAGCCGATGCTCGTGCCCTGGAAGTCGGTCTCCACGCCCACGACGAACATCGGCGTGACCTGGTAGTTGTAGCCGATCTGGCCGCCGCCGACGACGCCGCCGCGACCGCCGCTGCCGCCGCCCCAACCGAAGTTGAAGACGTTGGAGGAGGAGCGATCCTGCCAGCCGCCGCCGAGGTTAAGACCGGCGTAGAAGCCAGTCCAGGTCATGACCGGCGGCGGGGGAATGTAAGGCGGGGGCGCCTTGTGGGAGGGGAGGTCGGCGGCGCTGGCAGCGCCGGCGAAAAGCGCCGTCGCCAGAGCCAGAGCCGAAATCGCTGTCTTCATCTTTCTATCCTTCAGTTCGAGCCAACTTAAATTTAATAGGTGCGCCAGTCCCGTGACTCTCTCGGACGTTCGTTGACGCTGACCCCAAGCACGGCGGAGTGTGGTCAAATTTCACGCGGGAAACAACAAACAGAAGGTAAAATCGGGCCCAAAAAGGCCAAAAGATTTCTACTGTTGCAGTTGGGTCACATGGGGATTTGCACGCATATCCCGATGCAGAGACTAGGCAATTCGCTCTCGAATCCGTCGCTTGCAAACGACGTCGAGCTTGCGCCCGGCTCTTTCTCCCGCATTCTCGCCAGGCCTCGACTCCGGCGCCTCTTGGAAGGCCGGTCATCTGACGTTGAACCGCGGCTGAAAAAAGGCCACTCCCCAAACTGAGCTATAAGGCTCACGCCATGTGGAGGTGGGAGGAGAGGGGAATGTTCGATCTAAACGGCAAGACCGCGCTGGTGACGGGCGCAAGCGGGGGAATCGGCGCAGCGATCGCGCGCGCGCTTCATTCGTCCGGCGCGACCGTGGCGCTTTCCGGCACGAGGAAAGAGGCGCTCGAGGCGCTTGCCGGCGAACTGAACGGCCGCACGCACATCCTGCCCTGCAATCTTTCTCAAAAAGAAGAGACCGAGAAGCTCGTCCCGGCCGCGGAAGCGGCGATGGGCGGGTTGGACATTCTCGTCAACAACGCCGGCATCACACGCGACATGTTGTTCATGCGGCTCAAGGACGAAGACTGGGACGCCGTCATCAACGTCAATCTCACGTCGGCCTTCCGATTGTCGCGCGCGGCGCTACGCGGAATGATGAAGAAGCGCTTTGGCCGCATCATTCAAATCACCTCGGTCGTAGGCGTGACCGGCAATCCTGGGCAAGGCAATTACGCCGCCGCCAAGGCTGGCATGATCGGCATGTCAAAATCGCTTGCGGCGGAAGTCGCCTCGCGCGGCGTAACGGTCAATTGCGTTGCGCCAGGTTTCATCGAAAGCCCGATGACCGACGCGCTGACCGACGCGCAGAAAGAGTCGATCCTTCGCATGGTCCCGACGGGACGGCTCGGCACGGGGGCGGACGTCGCCGCCACCTGCGTCTTTCTCGCGAGCGAGGAGGCGGGCTACATCACCGGGCAGACCTTGCATGTCAACGGGGGCATGGCGATGATCTAGCAAGGACAAACGCCGCGCGGAGCGCGTCTGCGGCGACCTTTCGCCGCGTCCGCGGGGAGCGCGGCGCGCCTCTCGCCATGCTTGGGGAAGTATGCTACCAGAGCCTCGCCGCTGAGGGGCGGCGTCGCCGCGATTTCAACCCGGGGCGCAAGCCGCCACACGTCTTGCGCATATCAGGGCGGTCGGCGAGCGATTGCAGTTAAAGGGTGAAGGCGATTGCGGAGCGCGCCAGCCGGCCTGCTTCAAGTCGTCACACGGCGCGAGTAAGCGCCAAATGCAGACAGGGATCAAAGAAGATGAGCGATGTCGCCGAGCGCGTGAAAAAGATTGTTGTCGAGCACCTCGGCGTCGAAGCCGACAAGGTCGTCGACAAAGCCAATTTCATCGACGATCTGGGAGCCGATTCGCTTGATACCGTCGAACTCGTGATGGCTTTCGAAGAAGAATTCGGCGTCGAGATTCCGGACGACGCCGCCGAAACGATCCTCACTGTCGGCGACGCCGTGAAGTTCCTGGAAAAGGCGAAGGCCGCCTGACGGACTAAAAAGTTCCAAGCGCGCGGCGAACCTCGCGAGGCTTCGCCGCCGTCGCTATTTCGACAACGACAAAAAGTATGAGAGTTGAGCCATGCGCAGGGTGGTCGTCACCGGTCTTGGCGTCGTATCTCCTTTGGGCTGCGGCGTAGAGACGAACTGGCGCCGTCTCGCCGCCGGCGAATGCGGCTTCAAGCGTATCGATACATTCGAAGTCTCCGACCTCGCCTGTCAGATCGCTGCGGTCGTGCCGCGAGGCGATGGGTCGAACGGCACGTTTAATCCTGACCACTGGTTCGATCCCAAAGAGCAGCGCAAGGTCGATGACTTCATCATCTATGGCGCGAGCGCTGCGACGCAGGCCCTAAACGACGCCGGTTGGGTTGCCGACACGCCGGAAAAGCAAGAGACGACCGGCGTTCTGATCGGCTCCGGCATCGGCGGACTGGGCGGCATTTACGAAACCTCCGTCACCTTGAGGGAGAAGGGACCGCGTCGCGTGTCGCCTTTCTTCGTCTCGGGCAGAATCATCAATCTCGCGGGCGGCTATGTGTCGATCATGCATGGCCTGAAAGGACCGAATTCTGCGGTCGTGACGGCTTGCGCGACCGGCACGCACGCCATCGGCGACGCGGGCCGCATCATCGCGATGGGCGACGCCGACGTGATGGTCGCGGGCGGCGCCGAATCGCCTGTCAATCGCATTGGCGTCGCCGGCTTCGCCGCGTGCCGTGCGCTCTCAACCGGTTTCAACGATCGTCCCGAAGCCGCCTCGCGGCCTTACGACAAGGACCGTGATGGATTTGTGCTCGGCGAAGGCGCTGGCTGCGTCGTGCTCGAAGAATATGAGCACGCCAAGGCGCGCGGCGCGAAAATCTATGCCGAGCTCATCGGCTACGGCATGTCAGGCGACGCCTATCACATCACCGCGCCGACGCCCGATGGCGACGGCGCCTATCGCTGCATGAAGGCGGCGCTGAAACGCGCCAACATTTCGGTGGCGGACATCGATTACGTAAACGCTCATGGCACGTCGACGCCGCTCGGCGACGAGATTGAACTGAAGGCCGTTGAACGTCTTCTCGGCAATGTCGAAGCCAAACTCGCCATGTCCTCGACGAAATCCGCGATCGGCCATCTGCTCGGCGCCGCCGGCGCGGTAGAGGCGATCTATTCGATCCTCGCGATGCAGGCGAATGTCGCGCCGCCGACTCGCAACCTCGACAATCCGTCGGTCGAAACGGCGATTGATCTCGTGCCGCACAAGGCGCGCGAAAAGGAAATCAATATCGCGCTGTCGAATTCCTTCGGCTTTGGCGGCACGAACGCCTCGCTGCTGTTTCGCCGCGCCGCCTGATCGCCCAAAGTCGGTCAGCTTATTTGAGGAATCGCCGGCCAAACCGGGCGTTCCTGAATTCGCCACAATGAGGCATAGTGTAAGTCCTCGGCGCTAGTTAGCCGCGCGACATCTTCAGCTTTGTAGTGGGCGTATTGCGATGAGCGAAGCGGACGAAAAAAGCGCGCCCGAAAAAAAAGCAGACGCTGACGCGACGCCGCCGGCCGATCCCGCCGTGGCGAAGGCGGAAACCGTCGCGTTGTCTAACGACGACGCCGCCCCAGCTTCCCCGCAAAGCGCCCCCGCAGAAGGCTCCGCCGCGCCGCACGGCAAAGCTGCAGATATCGCTCCGGCGCCCTTGGCAAAACCTTCAACGGCTGCGCCTACGCCGGAGTCTGGAAACACGCCGCTGTTGCGACCCGTCAAACCCCTGGCGGCGGCGCCAAAGTGGCCAAGTCCGCCGCCCCCCGCAGCCAAGCCCTACGCGCCGCCAGAGCCGCCCAAAGCTCCCGTCACGTCGAGCGCTGACATCGCCTCTGTGGCCGAAGCTCCCTCCGGGAAGCCCGCGGAAACTTCCGCCGTAAAGCCCGCGGCAGTTTCGCCTCTATCCAAGTCACCGAGCCTGTCGCCGCCATCTTCCGCAACGCCGGCTACGCCCTCACCTTTCCGCGCGAATCTGCCGCCGAAGGAAGCGCCTGCGGCGGCGAAGATATTCGCTCCGCCGACAAAACCTGCTCCGGCGCCTGCGGAACCAACACCATCTTCTCCTCCGCCTGAGACGGCGGCGCCGCCATCCGCGCCTGCGGCCGAAGCGCCGCCCGTCAAGCCGCCGTCAGAAGCGCCCGCTGCGCCGCCGCCTCCCGTCGCTCGCGCGGGCGCGAGCATCTTTGAACGGCGCGCTACGCCGCAAAGCGCCAAACAGGTCCAGCAGCCGCAGGCCGCGCCCGCGCCGCCGCCAAAAAAGCGGAAAAAGCGCCGCGAAGGCACGCTTTCGATAGCGAGCGGATTCTTGAGTTTCGTGCTCATCGCGCTTGTCGCCGGCGTCTTCGGGCTTATCGCCGCAACGCATAAGCTGAAGGAGCCGGGCCCGCTCCTAGCCGACAAGGTCGTCTATATCCCACCGCGCAGCGACTTACTTGAGATCATCTCTCAGCTCCAGCGCGAAGGCGTGATTTCCAGTCCGACGCTCATGCAGCTCGGCCTGCTTCTTGAAGGCAAGCTCGGAAAACTGAAACCCGGCGAATATGGCTTCAAGAAAAACATCAGCCTGCGCGATGTGATCAATCAGATCGCCTCCGGCCGTCAGATCATGCACAGCGTGACGATTCCGGAAGGTCTGACCTCGGAACAGATCGTACAGAAGTTGAAAGAGGCTGACCTGCTCGCGGGCGACATCAACGACCTTCCCAAGGAAGGCGCTTTGCTACCCGAAACCTACAAATTCCCACGCAACTATCCGCGGGCGCGCCTCATCGCGAAGATGCAGGAGGACCAGCGCAAGACGCTCGAAGCGATCTGGGCGAAGCGCGCGACCGATCTGCCTTTGCGCACGCCCTACGAACTGGTGACGCTGGCCTCGATCGTCGAAAAAGAGACCGGAAAAAGCGAAGAGCGGCCGCACGTCGCCGCGGTCTTCCTCAACCGGCTGCGCAAGGGCATGCGTCTTCAGTCCGATCCGACGATCATCTACGGCCTTGTCGCCGGCAAGGCGACGCTCGGACGCCCGATCATGCGCGCCGAGATCGACAAATGGACGCCCTACAACACCTACGCCATCGACGGTCTGCCCCCGGGCCCGATCGCCAATCCGGGCCGCGCCTCGCTCGAAGCCGTCGCGCATCCCGCCCCGACTCGCGACCTCTATTTCGTCGCTGACGGCACGGGCGGCCATGTCTTCTCCGAATCCCTCGACCAGCATTCGCGCAACGTCCAGAACTGGCGGCGACTGGAGAAGGAAAGGAACGACGAAACGATTGATCGCGCGACGCCAGGCGTCCCCGCGCCAGCCGCGCCAAAACCCGAAAAACGCACGCAGGCCCCAATCGGACGTCTCGTCAATGTCGCGGAGAGTCACGAAGATTATCCGCCGGGCCGAACCATGGCGCCCGATGACGGTCCGACCCACCGCCTCGGCAGATTCGGTTATGCCGAAGCCGATTTTCTTCTCGGCGGCCATGGCGACCGCACGCAAGTTCTAACGGCGGAATTCGTCGCTTTGAGATCTGCGCGCCCGTTCTTTACGGACGAAACCACGCAGCCGCGCGCCCAGCGATTGTTCGATCCCTCGCTCCTCGCCAGCCGCCCGCCGCCGCCCGCCGATGAAGAGGAGGAGCGGCTCAATCCGGATATGACGACGACAACCGTCTCGCGCGAAAGTCCGCAGGCGCTGCCTGACGCCGGCTCCGAGATCGCGGCCTATCCTGTTTCGCCGGCGCAGCGCGCCGAGCAGAAAGCCCGCGCGGCGCGCCTCGGACTTGCAACGGGCTCGGACGAGCTTCCCGGCGAAGCGCTGGCTCAAAGAACCGCTCAGGAAGCCGCGCCGCCGCCGGAGACCACGGCATTGGCCCCGGCTGGCGGCCGGCCCTTTCGTCCGCGCGCCTTCGACGCCTCAGAAGGCACGCCGCTCGACCCGCTGCGTGATAAGAGCTGGGATCTCACCTCAGCTAAGACGGTCCCTTCGACTGCCGATTTGCGATAACGCCGACGCGGCGATAGTGAAGCGCTTCGCGGGCAAGCCGCGCGCCGATTCATCCTCTCGGACCCGCCGCCGCAAATGACCATTCTCAAACAAGCGAGCATTCTCAGCATGACGGGATTCGCCCGCGTCCAGGGCGCCGTCGGCTCTTTCCGCTATGCGTGGGAGCTCAAGAGCGTCAACGCCAAGGGGCTCGATCTGCGTCTGCGCACGCCGCCTGATTTCGACTCCGTGGAAATCAAAGCGCGGGAGAAAATCGCCGCGCGGCTGGCGCGCGGAGCAGTCTTCGCCAATCTCGCCGCGAAGCGCGAAGACGAAAGCCAGGTCGCTCGTCTGAACCGCGCCGCTCTCGACGCGCTTCTCGCCGGGCTTTCCAAACTGCCGCCGTCCAATGTGGGACCCGCCACCCTCGATGGTCTGCTCGCCGTGCGCGGGGTGGTTGAGATCGTCGAGCCGGAGCTCTCGGAGACCGAGCGCGCGGAAATCGAGGCGCAAATTCTTGCATCGCTTGACGAAGCGCTCGACGCGCTGATCGCAGCGCGCAAAACGGAAGGCGGCGCTCTTGCGACGGTTCTTCGTCAACGGCTCGATCGCATATCAATCCTCGCCGCGCAGGCCGACGCGGCCCCGGCGCGCCAGCCCGAGGCGATTCGCGCGCGGCTGAAGCAGCAACTCGCGCGACTCCTGGACAATGCCGAAGCCTTGGATCCGATAAGGCTCCATCAGGAGGCGGCGCTTCTCGCGGTTCGAAGCGACATTCGCGAGGAGCTCGACCGGTTGAAGGCGCATGTCGAGAGCGCTGTAAAGCTCCTCGTCGCTGGCGGCCCAATCGGTCGCCGACTTGATTTTCTTGCGCAGGAGCTTGGCCGGGAGACCAATACGCTCTGCGCCAAATCGAACGACGCCGGGCTCACGGCGATCGGGCTTGACCTCAAGATCGAAGTCGAGCAGCTGCGCGAGCAAGCGCAAAATATCGAGTGAATGGCGAACAGTGAGTGGTGAGTAGTCTGTAGACAGTGAAGCCGCTACTCACTACTCACTATTCACCACTCACTACTCGCTCTCAAAACATCATGCCTCCGATCCAATCCAGCCGCCGCGGCATTGTCCTCATCCTTTCCTCGCCCTCGGGCGCGGGGAAGACGACTCTGACGCGAATGCTGTTGCAGGATCGCGATCTCGACTTGACGCTGTCGATTTCGGTGACGACGCGGGCGCGCCGCTCGAGCGAAGTCGACGGCATCCATTACAGCTTCATCTCAGAGCGTCGCTTCACCGCCATGCGCGACGCTGGCGAACTCTTGGAATGGGCCGAGGTTCACGGCAATTTCTACGGCACGCCGCGCGCGCCCGTCGAAGACATCCTTGCGCAAGGCCGTGATTGTCTCTTCGACATCGACTATCAGGGCACGCGCCAGGTGCGCGAGAAGATGGGCGCCGACGCGGTCACCGTTTTTATCCTGCCGCCATCGATGGACGAATTGCGCGCACGATTGGAGCGCCGCGCTGAGGATTCGCGCGACGCCATAGAGCGACGGCTGGAGAATGCGCGAAAGGAGATCGCGCGCTGGAAAGATTACGACTATGTGATCATCAATGACGATCTGCAGCGCGCCTTCGAAGATCTGATCGCGATTCTGCGCGCCGAGCGGCAGAGACGGCCAAGGCGCGACAAGGAAATCGAACAATTCGTCGCAAAATTGCTGAGCGAGTAAATATAGGATCGCCGCCCAATTCACGGAGGTAGCAATGCGAGAGCTTGTGATTCTGGTGTTGTTGGTCAGCCTCTTTTTCGTGTCAGCGAGATTGATTCATGTCGAAAATCAGCGATACGCGATGATCACTGGATTGTGTAAGTTTGACTCCGCAAGTCCGACTGCGATCTATGAGTGCTTACGGAATGTCCGTACCCGAGACTCGATTTTGTGGCATCTGTATTATGCGTTGACCGACTAGTTGTCTTCTCCTATTTCGATGCATCAATCTCCCAGGGCATTGGCGAGCGCCACGAAGCCCGCGACGTCGATTTCTTCCGCGCGCTTCGTCTCCTCTATTCCAGCCGCTGCGAGCAGCGCCGATGCGTCGACGCCGAGCGACTTCAAACTCTGTCGCAACATTTTGCGTCGCTGTCCGAAGGCGGCCTGCGTGACGCGCGATAAGGCGCGTGGATCACATTCAAGCGGATTGGGATTGGGCGTAAGTTCGACGACGGAAGAGGTCACTTTCGGCGGCGGCGTAAAAGCTGCGGGCGACACGTCGAAAAGAATGCGCGCTTTCGTTCGCCAACCGCATAACACTGCAAGCCGGCCGTAATCGGCGCGCTCCTTTGGCGTCGCGACGATCCGCTGCGCGACTTCTTTTTGAAACATTAGAACATAGCGATCGAAGACCGATGGCCATGGCTCCGCCTCGATCCATTTCGTCAGCAGAGCGGTCGCGATGTTGTAAGGAAGATTGGCGCAAATGCGCGCTCGAATCTTCAGACCGTCATTGCGAGCGGAGCGAAGCAATCCAGAGTCGCGAGGGGCGCCCTGGATTACTTCGCCTTCGGCTCGCAACGACGGATACTGTTCCAGGACCAATGCCGCGACATCTATCTCCAGCGCATCGCCTTCGACGATCGTCAGTCTGCCGGGATAATGCGCCGCGATTTCTTCCAGCGCCGCTAGACAACGAGAATCGCGTTCGACCGTGATGACGCGCGCGCCTTGCTCGAGCAGCGCCCGCGTCAATCCCCCAGGCCCGGGACCGATTTCAACCACGATCGTGTTATCGAACGGCCCTGCGGCGCGAGCAATGCGTGCAGTGAGATTGAGATCGAACAGAAAATTCTGTCCGAGCGATTTCTTTGCGTCGAGTCCGTAGCGGGCGACGACGTCTCGCAGAGGCGGCAGCGAGTCGCTCACTTACGTCATGCGTCCTGCAAGTTTGATCGCTTCGATCAGACTCGTCGGATCGGCGACGCCTTTGCCGGCGATGTCAAACGCTGTTCCATGATCGGGCGAGGTGCGCACAAAGGGAAGGCCGAGCGTGACATTGACGCCGCGCTCGAACGCGAGCGTCTTGATCGGGATCAGCGCCTGATCATGCGCCGGACAAAGCGCCACGTCGTATTTTGCGCGGGCGGCTTTGTGGAACATTGTGTCGGCGGGAAAAGGTCCAGACGCAATGACGCCACGCGCCCGCAATTCCGCGATCGCCGGCGCGATGACGTCGATCTCCTCCCGGCCGAGAGCGCCGTCTTCGCCCGCATGAGGATTGAGTCCCGCGAAGGCGAGGCGCGGCTTAGCAATGTGAAAGCGTGCAGCGAGGTCATGCGCGACGATCTCGCCTGTCTCAATGATTAATTCGCGCGTCAGTTGCTTGACCACATCACCGAGCGGAATGTGAATGGTAAGCGGAACGACCGCCAGATCCTCCGACCACAGCATCATCACCGCGCGATAGTCGCCGCCATAATGGCGATGCGCGAGCTCGGCCAAAAATTCCGTGTGCCCCGGATGCCTGAACCCGGCCTTATATAGAATCGATTTTGCGATCGGATTAGTGACGACGGCGCGCGCTTCGCCATTGGCGACGCATTCGACCGCTCGCTCGATCGAGCTCAGCGTTGAAGGGGCGTCGGCAGGATCAGGACTGCCGATGACCCCGCTGACGACGTGTCGCCCCGTATCCACGACAGGCAGCGCGCGGGAGAATACGTCGCGCGCATACTCTGCCGTCGTAGTCTCGATCTCGATTTCAAGCGCGAGATTTGCTGCTATGCGCGCGATAAATGCTGGCTCGCTGAGTAAGAAAAAAGGCGGCAGATCGCAGGACTCGCGCGCGACATAGGCCATGAGCGCGAGTTCCGGCCCAATCCCTGAAGGGTCGCCCTGCGTCAAGGCGAGAGGAGCGGGCGTCACGGACCGTCTCGACCGGTGTAGAATGCGGGAGCGGGCGCCGAGCGGCGAAAATCATGAAAGCGTGGAATGGCCATGAGCGACACTGCCGCAGACATAGAATGAAATCAAACCACGCTCTGCCCCGGAGCGCATAGACAATATCTATGAATAGGCGTCGCCAAATTCTCGCTCGTTCGACCGCCCAGGGGATGGCGCCCAGTCGCCGCGCTGCGTCGCAATAGAAATTATTTTTTCGATTTGCATCAACTGCGACGCCTCTGGCGCCATGGAGCCCTGAAATACAAAGCCCCGGCGGTCCGCCGGGGCTCCTTTTAAGAGCGACGCCTATTGCGCGCCCTCAAGAATGATTGTGCCGCTCGGATCGTGCGGCGCCTCTCGATCGACCTCTCGCGGGTAACGACGCATAACGTCGCGGGGCGAGGCGCTGAGGGCTTCATCACGCTGGTGCTCATGAAGAGCCTCGCCCCAAACCTGGCCGAAATCATAGTGACGCTCATAAGCCGACGCTGATCCCGCCGACAGGACGGCGCCGAGCGCTGCAGCGGCAATGACGAGTTTAAAGGACATCGCTTTCTCCATCTCAAACATGCGCTCGCCAGCCGAATGGCCGTTGTAGCGCCTGTGGGGAAAGCGTCTTTCATATCTCTGTCATAAAAAAGTGTAGGATATTTGCCCCTTCCTGCTCGATGTGCGTCTGCAGCAATATTGAGGACGCCGGCGATCTATCGAAAAAGCAAATGCGCGCCGCTCAGCTAAGAACGACGCGCAGGCATTGAGCAAGGATAGTTGGATAAAAGTTTAGGCCTTCCCCGACTGGGCGTGCGGGACGCCTTCCTTATCGAACAAGGCGACAAGCTCGCCGCTCTGGAACATTTCCTTGGCGATGTCGCAGCCGCCGATGAATTCATTCTTCACATAAAGCTGCGGGATCGTCGGCCAATTGGAATAGGCCTTGATGCCTTCGCGTATGGCGCCGTCGGCAAGCACGTTGATCGCCTTGTACGGCACGCCGAGGTGGTTGAGGATCTGAACGACCTGCATGGAGAAGCCGCACTGCGGCGCCTGTGGCGTGCCCTTCATGAAGAGCACGACGTCGCTCGATTCGATTTCGCTTTTGATGCGGGCGTTGGTGTCGTCGGACATTTTCGTTTGCCTTTGTTGCGGCGTTCAAGGCGCCGGTTGAGGAGTTATGGCGCCCGCGTCGTCAGCTGCAGCGCGTGCAACTCGCCGCCCAATCGGTCGCCGAAAGCGGCGTTGACCATCTGATGCTGCTTGACGCGGGTGAGGCCGCGAAAGCGCTCGGAGACGACCGTCGCCGCCCAATGGTCGTCATCATTGACGAGCGCGGTGAGCTCCACCTGCGCGTCGGGAATGGCGGCCTTGATAAGACGCTCAATTTCAGCGGCTGGCATGGGCATTTTATGACACCTCTGTCGGGAAAGCGCCCGAAAACGCGTTGTCGTCGCCGCCCATGAAGGCCGGCAGCGGGCTCTCGTGCCCCTCGCGCAGCTCGGTCAGCAATATCGGCGCCTCGCCCGGAAGGATCAAGGCGTCGCCCCCGACACGCCCGACCGCCTGGACGGGCGCGCCAGCCTCCGCGCACTCCTTCGCAACGGCGGCGGCCTCGCCCTGCGCGACCGTCACAAGATAGCGCGCCTGATCTTCCCCAAAGAGCGCCGCGTGTCGAAGGCCCTCGGGAAGGTGCGTGATTTCGGCCCCCATGTCGCCCGCCAACGCCATTTCGGCGAGCGCGACGGCAAGGCCGCCGTCCGAAATATCGTGCGCCGCGCTCACGCGCCCGGAAAGGATCAATCGCCGAACGAAATCGCCGTTGCGGCGCTCGGCGGCGAGATCGACCGGCGGCGGCGCGCCGTCGGCGCATCCGCAAAGATCATGCGCATAGGCCGACTGGCCGAGCCAGCCCTTTGTCTCGCCAATGAGCAGGATCGTGTCGCCCTCTCGCGCGAAGCCTGTTTGCGCCGCTTTGGACACGTCAGCGATGACGCCAACGCCGCCGATCGCCGGAGTCGGCAGAATGCCAGCGCCCTGCGTCTCATTGTAGAGCGAGACATTGCCGGAAACGATGGGGAAATCGAGGGCGCGCGCCGCCTCGCCGATTCCCAGCAGGCAGCCGACGAACTGGCCCATATATTCAGGCCGCTCGGGATTGCCGAAATTCAGATTGTCGGTCAGCGCCAGCGGCGTCGCCCCCCGCACCGTGATGTTGCGCCAGCTCTCGGCGACCGACTGCTTGCCGCCCTCATAAGGGTCAGCCGCGCAATAGCGCGCGGTGACGTCGGTCGTGAGCGCCAGGCCTTTCGGCCCCTCCTTCACTCGGACGACCGCCGCATCGCCGCCGGGGGGGCGCACGCTATTGCCGAGAATGAGGTGATCATATTGCTCCCAGACCCATCGTTTAGAGCAGAGATTTGGCGTCGCCAGGAGTTTGAGCAGCGCATCGCGGTTCGACAACGGCGCTTTGATCGCGGCGGCGTCGAGCGCCGGCTGATTTGACGTCGGCGTCCAAGGCCGGTCATAGACCGGCGCCTCGTCGCCCAATTCCTTGATCGGCAGATCGGCTTTGACCTCGCCCCCGTGCTTGACGACGAAGCGGAGCGTGTCGGTCGTTTTGCCGACGATCGCGAAATCGAGCCCCCACTTCCTAAAGATCGCCTCGGCCTGCTCTTCGAGTTCTGGCTTTAAGACCATGAGCATGCGCTCCTGGCTCTCGGAGAGCATCATCTCATAGGCGGTCATGCCCTCCTCGCGGCAAGGCACGGCGTCGAGGTCCAGCTCAATGCCGAGATTGCCCTTGGCCCCCATCTCCACGGCCGAGGACGTGAGGCCGGCCGCCCCCATGTCCTGAATGGCGATGACCGCGCCAGACGCCATCAGCTCCAGGCAAGCCTCGAGCAGCAGCTTCTCCGAAAAGGGATCGCCGACCTGCACAGTGGGACGTTTTTCCTCGGCGTCTTCTTCAAAAGACGCCGACGCCATGGTGGCCCCATGAATGCCGTCGCGCCCCGTCTTCGACCCGAGATAGACGATTGGATTTCCGACGCCTGCGGCGGCCGAGTAGAAGATCGAGTCGGTGCGCGCCAACCCGACCGCCATCGCGTTGACGAGAATATTGCCGTCATAGGAAGCGTCGAATTCCGTCGAACCCCCGACTGTCGGCACGCCGAAACTATTGCCATAGCCGCCGACGCCCGCGACGACGCCCGCGACGAGCCGCCTGGTCTTGGGATGCGCCGGGCAGCCGAAGCGCAGAAGGTTTAGGCATGCAATCGGCCGCGCGCCCATCGTGAACACGTCGCGAAGTATGCCGCCGACGCCCGTGGCCGCGCCCTGATAGGGCTCGATGAAGGACGGGTGGTTGTGGCTCTCCATTTTGAAAATGCAGGCGTCGCCATCGCCGATATCGATCACGCCGGCGTTTTCGCCGGGACCGCGAATCACCCAAGACGCCTTCGTCGGGAGCTTGCGCAAGTGAATGCGCGACGATTTGTAGGAACAGTGCTCGTTCCACATGGCCGAGAAAATGCCGAGCTCGGTGAAGCTCGGCGTGCGGCCGATGAGCCTTAGGATGCGCGCATATTCATCAGGCTTGAGGCCGTGAGCGGCGGCGAGATCCGGCGTGACGGCGGGTTCAGTGGCGCTCACTCATCCTCGCATTGGTGGAATTTCTGCGTGGTTCGCAATTTTTCGCCGCGCTGCGGCGGCGAAAGGATTACTGCGCAGCGTCTGACGCGGCAAGCCGTGAGGCTGCCTAAAGTCAAACCTGCGCTCCTATGCATGGCAGCGACTGCAGCAAAGCGGCGCCAGCTATCTCACATGGATTACAAGGATTGTTGCCGCAGAGACACAGCCGCCAAGAATGAGCAGCCCACAGCCTAATTTTGCATCAGATGCGGTTGCATTACCAAAATTTTAGAGCAACGTGACAGTGACTTCGGCGCCTTTGTCGTCGACCGTCATCGCAGAATTTAATCCGGGGGTTCCGATGAAGAATTTTGTCCGCGGCACATTGGCCGCTCTTATGGTCGGGAGCGCCGGCGCCGCGTTTGCCGCTGACCTGCCCGTTTATAAAGCTCCGCCGCCAGCGCCGCCCGTATTCACCTGGACCGGCCTCTACGGCGGCGTGAACATCGGTTATGCCTTCGGCGACAGCACTCGGGAAACGGGTGGCCTCGGCTATCTTAGCGCGGGCGGTCTGGCGGCAGCGCCGTTTGGCTCGGCCTGGAGCGTCGACCAGAATCTGCATGGCGTCGCCGGTGGCGGACAGCTCGGTTACAACTATCAGTTCAACCCGTGGCTCGTCCTGGGCGTCGAGGCGGACATTCAGGCCACTGACGCGGTGTCCCACAGCAACACCGCGGTTGGCATCGTTGACGGCGCAGGGCCCCACATACTGACCATGAATTCGACGAAGAACGTCGATTGGTTCGGCACGGTGCGCGGCAGGGTCGGCTTAACTCTTCCCTCCATGCCCAATCTGATGGCCTACGGCACCGGCGGTTTCGCTTATGGCCAGGTCATCAACAACGTCGGGTTCGCCGACAATTTCATCGGCACCGCAATCTCCGCCATCGGCCACGGCTATTACGACAACACCAAAGTCGGCTGGACGGCGGGCGGCGGCGTCGAATGGTCGCCCTCGGCATTCCCGTCATGGTCGCTCAAGGCCGAATATCTCTATGTCGATCTCGGCACGACGACGGCTAATTCCGTTCCGCTCAATGCTTTGCCTGGCTTCGGCCCGGGAGGGCCTCTCTTTGCCGCGGCCAATAGCTCGCCAACCCGCTTTCATACTGTTCGGGCGGGCGTGAACTGGCACTTCGACCCCTTCGCGGCTATAGCGCCTTCGAGCGCTGGCGGCGCTCTGCCGTCGATCAAAGGACCGCCCCCGCCGGCGGCTTTCGTGGATAGCTATCAGCCGTTTCAGGTTCGCCTGAAGATTGCCGGCGTCATGCCGCTCGCCGGCCATGGCACGGTTTTCGACTCGGGCGCCGGACACCCTCTTTTGGGATCCATTGGCGTGCAATCGGGCCTGACCACTCTAAATGGCGTGATTGCTGGCGCGAGCACGAACACCTCTAAGTCAATTATCCCAATGCTCGACGCGGCCTATTACCTCACCAAGAACTGGGCGATCGAAGCGATTTGCTGCGTAGCGCCCCATCACATCCAGGGCACCGGCACAATCTCTAGCGACTTCGCGCGCGCCTGGCTGTTTCCGCCATCTGTCATGGTTCAATATCACTTCACCAATTTCGGCGCGGTCCAACCCTACCTCGGCGTCGGCGTTAACTTCACCACCTTCTGGAATACCCGCGTCAATAATGACACCTGGTCGATTCCTTTCGCGCTGGGCTCCCCGCTTGCCGGAGCGGGCGGAGTCCTCAGCACCTTCCAATATGCCACGGTTTCTCCGTCTTGGGGCCCGGTTGGACAGGTCGGCGTCGATTATATGCTCAACGAACATTGGGGCATAAACGTCGACTTCAAATATGTCGGGCTGCACCCGACGGTTCACTCCACCGTCATCGCTTTTGCGCCGGCAGCGCCCGCACTTGGAGCGATCTTCATCCCGGTCAAGGTGTCTCTGCCGATCAATCCGATCGTCGTCTCGGCGGGCCTCACCTATCGCTTCGGCGGGAGCCTCCTGTCTCCGCTGTTCTGACGATAGACATAGTTAAAAGAAACCGGCCCATGGGCCGGTTTCAGATCGCTAAAAAACCCCCGGCGCAGGCCGGGGGTTTTTTATTCGCTTGGGCGCTGCAGAGTAGAGCCTGGGCCTGGGCTGACACGTAAAACATTCACCCGCTTAGCAGCCGGCAAATCGACTCGAGCTGGTCCAACGAGTCATAGCGGATGCGCAGCTCGCCTTTTTCTCCGTCAGGACGAAGTTCAACGCGCATCCCGAGCGCGTCGCTCAGGGTTTTTTCGATGGCGCGCGTATCGGCGTCCTTGGCGGGACGAGCAGAATGTTTCGCTGGCCGAACATTTTCGGTTTCGTCCTGAGCAAGCCGTTCGACGTCGCGGACTGTCATTCCTTTTTCGACAATGCGCCGCGCCACCGCCGCTGGGTCTGCGACGGCAAGAAGCGCGCGGGCGTGACCGGCCGAGATCGCGCCTTCGGCTACGAGCTTTTTCGCCTCTTCCGGCAAATTCAGCAGGCGAATCGTGTTGGCGATATGCGGCCGGCTCTTGCCGATGATCTTGGCGATTTCGCCATGAGAATAGCCGAACTCTTCGCCGAGCCGCTCGTAACCCTTCGCCTCTTCGATGGCGTTCAAATCGGCGCGCTGAACGTTCTCGATGATGGCGAGTTCAAGCGCCTCCTTGTCATCAGCTTCGTGGATGACGACTGGAACGTCGGAGAGGCCCGCCATCTGCGCGGCGCGCCAGCGCCGCTCGCCGGCGATAATTTCATAAGCGTCGGCGACGCCGGCGAGGGCGCGAACGACGATCGGCTGAATGACGCCCTTCTGACGGATCGAGGCGGTGAGTTCGGCGAGATCTTCCTCGCGAAAGGAAAGGCGCGGATTGCGCGGGTTCGGCCGCAAGAACTCGATCGGGGCCTTGCGGGGGCCGCGCGGCCGCTCGACCACGGCGACGTCCGCGGCGGCGTCGCCGAGAAGCGCCGCCAATCCCCGGCCGAGCCGGCGCCGCGATTCCTCCGCCATCTGCAAGAAGCTCCTTTTTCTTTCCTAAGCCGCGCGCAGCCGCTTCTCGCGCTGGATCACCTCCGAGGCGAGTTTCAAATAGGCCTGACTGCCAGAGCATTTGAGGTCGTAGAGCAGCACCGGTTTGCCATGCGATGGCGCCTCGGAGACCCTGACGTTTCGCGGTATCATGGTGTCATAGACCTTCTCGCCCATGAAGCGGCGCACATCGGCGGCGACCTGGTTCGCCAGATTATTGCGCGGGTCGTACATGGTCAGAACGACGCCATGGATAGACAACTTTTGGTTGAGAGTCTGCTTGACCTGATCGACAGTCGAGAGAAGCTGCGATAGGCCCTCCAGCGCGAAAAACTCACACTGCAGCGGCACAACGACGGCGTCACTGCCAGCTAACGCATTGATTGTCAATAAGTTTAGCGACGGCGGGCAGTCGATAAGAATATAGCTGTAGCGCCGCTCCTCGTCGTGCTCTACCGCAAGCTCGGCCAGAGCCCGCTTCAACCGAAAGGCGCGATCCTTATCATTGGCGATCTCAAGCTCGACCCCCAGAAGATCGAGAGTGGAAGGCGCGATCGAGAGACGCGGCACCGCCGTTGCGACGATCGCTTCCGCGAGGCTCGACTCGCCGAGCAGCACGTCATAGGTCGAAATCTGACGGTGCTGGCGGTCAACGCCAAGCCCAGTCGAGGCGTTGCCCTGCGGATCAAGGTCTATGACGAGAACTTCCTCGCCGACCGCCGCGAGCGCCGTGCCGAGATTGATCGCGGTCGTTGTCTTGCCCACGCCGCCCTTTTGATTGGCCAGCACAAGAATGCGCGGCGAAGAGGAAGCGGTCACGATGGGGAAGCCTTGTGCTTGACGACGACGATACGCGCGCCCTTGCGGGTGCGGCTTTCCGTCGATTCGCAGCTAAAGCTACCCAGCGCTTCAACGGCGGTCAATTCGTCTCGCCACTCTTCCCCCTTTAAAAAAACGCCAATAGCGCCCTCCTGCAGCGGCTTTTCGGCAAGCTCAACCAGGCGCGTCAGCGGCGCGAGCGCACGCGCGCTAACGCCGTCGATTTGGCCGGCCAGCCTTGGCATCACATTTTCAATGCGCTCGGGATGGATGAGCGCCGGCGCTTCTGTTTCACGTGAAACAGCCCGCAGGAAGCTGGCCTTGCGCTGATCGCTCTCGATAAGGTGGACGAGAGCGTTCGGCTGGCCCTTCAGGAGAAGAGCGGTCACCAGCCCCGGAAAGCCGGCGCCGGACCCCATATCCGCCCAGCGCCTGACATGAGGCGCCGCGGCTTGCACCTGCGCCGAATCACTAAAATGCCTCAGCCAAATTTCATCGAGCGTCGCGGAGGACACAAGGTTGATCTTCGCCTGCCAGCGCTTCAGCAGACCCTCGTAGATTTCCAGCTCCGCCTCGATTGGCTTGAGTGCCGGAAAGAGATTTAGCGCCTCCTCCCGGCCGGAATTTTCGCTCACGCGCGGCGCGCCCGCGCCGCCAGCAGCGTCAGCGCCGAAGGAGTCATGCCGTCGATGCGCTGCGCCTGGCCGATCGTGCGGGGCCGGAGAAAACTCAGCTTGCCGCGCAGCTCGGCCGAGAGGCCGGCGATCGACGCGTAGTCTAAGCCCTCGGGCAGCGCCAAACGCTCGTCACGTCGATACGCGTCAATATCGGCCTGTTGCCGATCGAGATAGACGGCATAGCGCGCCTCCGTCTCGAGCCGCCCGGCCGTGTCCGGATCAATCCCGTTGAATTCCGACCAGATCGACGCCAGCCGATCCAGGGTGATGTCGGGGAAGGACAGGAGCGCATAGGCGCTGCGGCGCAGGCCGTCCTGATTGACTGGCAGACCATGCCGAAGCGCCGCCGCGGACGTCAATTCGCGCGCCTGCAGCATGGCGCGGGCAGTCTGGAGGCGGGCGGCGCGGGCGGCGTAATGCGATGCCCGGCGCACGCCGACGCAGCCGATCTCGACGCCGCGCGACGTTAGGCGCTCATCGGCGTTATCGGCGCGCAGCGACAGGCGATATTCGGCGCGAGAGGTGAACATGCGATAGGGCTCGCTGACCCCACGGGTGACGAGATCGTCGATCATGACGCCGAGATAGGCTTCGGCGCGATCGAAGACGATTGCGTTCTTTCTCGCCGCATGGCGCGCCGCATTGATCCCGGCGAGAATCCCTTGCGCGGCAGCCTCTTCGTAGCCCGTCGTGCCGTTGATCTGCCCGGAGAAGAAAAGTCCGCAAATCCGCTTGGTTTCAAGCGTCGCCGCAAGCTCGCGCGGATCGACATAGTCATATTCGATCGCATATCCGGGCCGCAGGATGCGCGCTTCCTCCAGCCCAGGAATCGCGTTGATGAAGGCCTGCTGGGTCGCGAGCGGCAGCGAGGTCGAGACGCCGTTCGGATAGACGGTGTCGTCGTCGAGCCCCTCAGGTTCGAGGAAGATCTGATGCGCCTCGCGGTCGGCGAAGCGCGTGACCTTGTCCTCGATCGAGGGGCAGTAGCGCGGTCCTGGGCCGGATATCGCCCCCGTGCGCAAGGGCGAGCGGTGCAGATCGTCGAGGATGATCTGATGCGCGGCCGGCGTCGTGCGGGTGACTCCGCAGGCGATCTGACGATTTTCAATCTTCGTCGTCAGATAGGAGAAGGGCTCGGGCGTCGGATCGCCCCATTGTTCTTCGAGCGCCTCCCAGCGAATGGCGCCCCCGTCGAGCCGCGGCGGCGTGCCGGTCTTGAGACGCGCGACCGCGAAGCCGGCGTCACGCAATCGCTGGCTGAGCGCATTTGACGGCGCATCGCCCATCCGGCCGGCCGGCGTCCGCTCGTCGCCGATATGGATCACCCCGCCGAGGAAGGTGCCGGTCGAAACGACGACGGCTGGGGCGCGAATTTCGCCGTTAGCGGTGACGACGCCGCGAATGGCGTCGTTTTCCATCAGCAGGTCTTCGACGGAGCCTTCGACGATCGTCAGATTTTCGGTTTCGTCGAGCGCCGCCTGCATCGCGGCGCGATAGAGCTTGCGGTCGGCTTGGGCGCGCGGGCCGCGCACAGCCGGGCCCTTGGACCGATTGAGAACGCGGAACTGGATGCCGGCGGCGTCGGCGACGCGCCCCATCAATCCGTCGAGCGCATCGATCTCGCGAACGAGCTGGCCCTTCCCGAGCCCGCCGATCGCCGGGTTGCAGGACATTTCGCCGATTTTTGTACGGTTCTGGGTGACGAGCGCGGTGCGCGCGCCAAGGCGCGCCGCCGCGGCCGCAGCCTCGCAGCCGGCGTGCCCGCCGCCGATCACAATGACATCGAAACTCTTCATGCTTGGGTCTGTTTCACGTGAAACATATCATTTGCCAATACAGAATCGCGAGAAAACCGCGTCCAGCACTTCCTCGACGTCGACGGCGCCGACGATTTTTCCAAGCGCCCTACTGGCGCGGCGTAAATCTTCCGCCTGAAGCTCCAGCGCCCCCGCTCTGCCCGTGACGGTTTCGATGCTCTCCACTGCCTGCTCCAAGGCCAAGCGATGCCTGTCCCTTACGATCAGCGCCGCCGCGCCGTCGCCCAATCTGGCGCGGGCATGCGCTTCGATCACCGTCGCGAGGGTCTCCAGCCCCTCGCCGCTCAAGGCGCAGACCCCGATTGCGTCTCCCGGCGCTGGTCTCAGGTCGATTTTGGTGGCGACACGAATCGTTTCGACGTCGCTCGCAGGCGGCGGCTCCGCCGAATCCGATAGCCAGAGCGCCAGATCTGCGGTTTCGACCCGCGCGAGCGTCCGATCGACGCCAATCCGCTCGATTTCGTCCGCCGCCTCGCGCAGCCCCGCCGTGTCGATCAGCGTGACTGGAAGCCCGCCAATATCGAGATGGGCCTCGATCATGTCTCGAGTCGTGCCGGGAATCGCCGAAACGATCGCGAGATCGCGCTGGGTCAGAGCGTTGATCAGCGTTGATTTTCCTACGTTTGGCCGCCCCAGTATCATGACCGTGAAGCCGTCGCGCATGCGTTCGGACGCCGGCGCGAGCTGTAGCGCCATGCGCATGTCTTCGGCGACGGGAGAAAGCATTTCAACGAGCTGCGCCTGTGAAAATCCGCCGACGTCCGCCTCGCCGCTGAAGTCGAGTTCGGCTTCAAGCAGCGCCAAAGCATCGACCAGAGCCCCCCGCCAGCCTTCGACTTTGCGCCGCAAAGCCCCGCCCGCGATGCGAAGCGCCTGCCGGCGCTGCGCCTCTGTCTGCGCGTCGATGAGATCGGCGAGCGCTTCGGCCTGCGACAGATCGAGCTTGCCATTAGCGAACCCCCGCCGGGCGAATTCACCTGGTTCCGCCGGCCGTAAGCCAGGAAGCCGATGCAAAGCGGCAAGCGTGCTCTCCACGACCGCAAGACCGCCATGGAGCTGCAGTTCGGCGTAGTCCTCCCCCGTCGAGGAGGCGGGCCCTGGAAAGAAAAGCGCGATTCCGCGGTCGAGCGTTTCACCGGTCGCTGGGTCGCGCAAAATCGCAAAACTCGCCTGTCGCGGCTTGGGAAGCGTCCCGGCCAACGTCTCAAGCGCGACGCCCGCTCCCGGCCCGGAAATCCGGATAACCGCGATTGCCGAACGCCCGGCGCCAGTGCCAAGCGCAAAAATTGCGTCGCGCGAGGTCACGGCGCGGCGCGCTTCAAATCGCGCGCAAGGCCGACAATCGTCCATACATTGGCGAAGTTCGAGAACATTTGCCCAACGCTTCGATGAGCTTCACGGAACTCATGCCACGCGTTCATTCCGCCGCCTACCCTTTTCCTATTCTGAAGCGCTAGAACGCAGCAGTTGTTTTAAAAGTCAGCCTTCGCAGGAACCATTCGACGCATTGGCCGTTTCTCGTTGGCGAGTCTTTTCAAGCGTTCTTTTAAAGTTCACGCTTCGTGACGTAAGCATCGGAGAATCTCCATGTCCGTGCTTCGCGCATTGTGCTTTAGAATTTTCGCGTCCTTTAAAACGCAAGCTTACGCGACAATTCTTTTCGCCGTCGGCTTCGTCATTCATCCATGTTTTGAAACAGCGCGCGCGCAAAGCACGATTGCCGACTACGATCGCATTGTCGCCGATGCAATGCGGTGTACGCCAGAGGAGCCATGCACAATCGCCGGCGGCGTCAAAGGTTGCCGGTGCCCGTCCGCTGTGCGCGCCAGCGAAGCACAACGTGTATCCGTGGCGGCGAAAGGCGCCACATGTCCGCAGATTGAACGGCTTTACTGTCCGCCGCTACGCGCGCCGCATTGCAACGACGGTCGTTGCGCGGCGGAGGTTGTTTCCTACTGACTATCGTTAAGCGCCAGTCTTTTCTTGCAGGCAATATCAAGGAGACGAAAATGTTTGCCATCGATGAAAAACACATTGCGCAAAACGTCGCAAGCACACGGGTGAAGAGCTATCTCGTTGCATCGCTCTTTCTCAGTCTGGCCGCGCAACCTGCATGGGCCGACAAGACATATTATCTCGACGAATCGACCGACTTTTCGGGCAATGGCTGCGAAAACGCCGATCTCAACGATGTGACGTCGAGCCTCCAGAGCTCTCTCAACTCCAATGGCTGGACCGGCCAGCGATGGACCAATTCCAATGCCTGGCCGCAGGATTATTTCGAATCCACGATGGCTGGATTGTCCGGCGTCGACAATTTGTACGGCGACAATTTTCTACTGACGGTTTACGCCGGCCATGGCAATCGTGCGCTCGTTCAATTCGGATTCATGCGCAACGGACGCTGCACGGTCAATCTTGAAACACAGGCGCGACTCGGTCTGCAGGGTGGAAACAAGGCCGTCTACGCGATGTATGTCACGAGTTGCACGCTGAATCTCGATTCGCTTTCGCGCAACTTCAATCACGAAATTCGACAACAGTTCGGCTATCACAACTCCCCCTCGGTCAAGGACGACCAACCGCGCGATTTTTTCGAGGAAACGAACTCCAAGACCAATGCGAGAGCTTGGATCGACGAGATGGAAGATCGTCCTGGCTGGTTCACCGGCGACAATTCGCCGATCGCGCTGACGCACGGGCTCGACTCAAGCCACTGCGACTGGGTTCGCGACACAGCGAAGTTGCGCGGCGACTCGCTGCTTTTCACGCCGCCGGAGCCCTGGGGCTGGTTCTGCTGGATCATGTACGACCACGGCGCCAGCGGCTGCTGAAATATTTTCATGGAGGCTATTATGAAAAATCTTTCTCTCGCCGCAGTCCTCGCAAGTTCTATGTCGCTTGGAACGATTGACGCGCGCGCACAGGAACCAAGCAAATCGGACATTCCGCAGCGCGTCGCGACTTTTGAAATGAGCTGGAAAGAACGTGATAGATCGGCGATCTCGGATTTGGCCCGTTCGGCTGCCGAATCCCTCACAGGGCGCGAACTTCGAGCGGCGGCTCCTGTCGTCGAACCCGTGAAGAATATTCGTGCGCGTCGTATACAAGTCGCCATTCCCGACGCGCCTTCGCTCGAAATGAGCTATCTGCCCGATTACGACGAATTGAGGATCGTCGACACTGAACTTGCTTCCGCGCGAGCGCCTGAGCGCGATCTCTCTCAGGGCGACGCAATGAAAATTGCCCACAGTGCGTTTGATGCGCTTGCGCAACGGAAGGTGATCAATCCGGCCCAGTACGATTGGCAGAAAGCCGATGTCGGCTTCACCTGGGTCGGCGGTGCCTCGCGCGCGGCAAAAGCGAGCGAGCGCAAGCGTGTTGAATATCGCATCACCTTACGGCGCCAGATCAACGGCATCGACGTCGCCAACGCCGGTCTGCGTATAGCGGTGCACGCCAGCGGACGCGTATCCGGCCTGCGATTGGGCGGCGTGACCGTTGCGTCAAAACAAGCAGGCCAAACGGAAGAGCCCACCGGTCGTGGCCGTTGGCTCGAGCCAAAACAGTCGATCGATGCGCTACGCGGCCGGTTCGAGCGTGAAGTCGTCGAAGCTCAAAAGGGCAAGGCGAACGTCGCCTGGTCGAAGATCATGTATGTCATGCCGGAAAAAGAGCGCTCATCCGTGGTCGAGCCGCTATATGTCGTGTCCTATTCGCTCCAGACGCCAACGCCCGAAGGCGAAACAGCGGTCAGCCGCCGCAAGACGATCGGCTTCTCGCTTGTCGATGCAAAGGCTCCGCCGGTCGACCTCACGCCGCCGACGCATGAACCGGCGCCGGATCGAACGAAAAAGCCGGAGCAATAACGACAAGCGCCGTTTGCTCAGCGAAGACGAAGGACGCTCAGGGCGACTAAGTATTCATCGAATCGAAGAAGCCCTGATTGTTCTTCGTCTCGCGCAGTTTTCCGAGCAAGAATTCGATCGCGTCGACCGTGCCCATCGGATTGAGAATTCGGCGCAGCACATACATCTTCTTCAAGATGTCGCTTGCGACGAGCAGCTCTTCCTTGCGGGTGCCGGAGCGGGTGATGTCGATCGCCGGGAAGACGCGCTTATCCGCCACCTTGCGGTCGAGAATGATCTCGCTGTTGCCGGTGCCCTTGAACTCTTCGAAGATGACTTCGTCCATTCGCGAGCCGGTGTCGATCAGCGCCGTCGCGATGATCGTGAGCGAGCCGCCTTCCTCGATGTTGCGCGCCGCGCCGAAGAAGCGCTTCGGCCGCTGCAGCGCGTTGGCGTCGACGCCGCCGGTCAGCACCTTGCCCGATGATGGAACCACGGTGTTGTAGGCGCGCCCGAGCCGCGTGATCGAGTCGAGCAGGATCACGACGTCGCGGCGATGTTCAACGAGACGCTTCGCCTTCTCGATCACCATTTCGGCGACCTGCACATGGCGCACCGCCGGCTCATCGAAAGTCGACGACACGACTTCGCCGCGCACGCTGCGCTGCATGTCGGTCACTTCCTCCGGTCGCTCGTCGATCAGTAGAACGATGAGATAGCATTCGGGATGATTGGTCGTGATCGATTGCGCGACATTCTGCAAAAGCACGGTCTTGCCGGTGCGCGGCGGCGCCACGACCAGCGCACGCTGGCCTTTGCCGATCGGCGCAACGAGATCGATGACGCGCGAAGAGAGATCCTTCTTGGTCGGATCTTCGATTTCGAGCTTGAGCCGTTCATCCGGATAGAGCGGCGTCAGATTGTCGAAGGGCACCTTATGGCGCACCTTCTCCGGATCTTCGAAATTGATGCTGTTGACCTTCAACAGCGCGAAATAGCGCTCGCCCTCCTTAGGGCTTCGGATCATGCCCTCGACCGTGTCGCCGGTGCGCAGGCCGAATTTTCTGATCTGCGAGGGCGAGACGTAAATGTCGTCGGGACCGGCGAGATAATTCGCGTCGGGCGAGCGTAAAAAGCCGAAGCCGTCCTGCAACACTTCGACGACGCCTTCGCCGACGATTTCGACGTCGCGGCTCCCGAATTGTTTCAGGATAGCGAAAAGGAGCTCCTGCTTGCGCAGGAGAGAGGCGTTCTCGACTTCATGCTCTTCGGCGAAAGCGAGGAGTTCGGCGGCGGACTTGGCTTTCAAGTCCGAAAGTTTAATTTCCCGCATTCAGGATGAACCTTGGGTATTTGGGCGCAGGTGGAGAGAAGCCGGGGATAAGCGGTGGGGCGGGGAATATGGCGTTCCCGAGCGCCGGCGGAAATTCCGGCGATGCCGCTACAAGCAGACACGGGCCTCAGAGGGATAAAGCTCCCTTAGACAATTTCCAGACATGAATCAAGAGCGCGCTTTAGCCCTTGAAAAAGCCGACCCGACCAGGCCGGCCGTCCCTCTCGGTCGCTTCATAAGATTCAGAACGGCTTGACGATCACCAGGATGACGATGCCGATCATCAGCAAGGTCGGCAGTTCATTGACGATGCGATAATAGCGTGGCGAATGAACATTCGCGTCTTCGGCGAAACGGCGCATTAAAACGCCGTCGTGGATATGCGCGGCGGTGAGAAGCACGACAAGCGTCGCTTTGGCGTGAAACCAGCCAGACGACAACGCCCCTCCCTCGATCGCGAGATAGAGTCCCGTTATCCAGGCGACGAGCATCGCCGGCGTCATGATGTAGCGATAGAGCCGCCGCTCCATGATCTTAAAAGTGTCGGAGAGCGCACCCGCGCCGGCGCTGGCGTGATAGACGAAGAGCCGCGGCAGATAGAGAAGCCCCGCCATCCAAGAGATGATGGCGATGACATGCAGCGCCTTGATCCAGACGTACATGGTCAGGCTCCCCGTCGCACGCGCGCGACAAGCCGTTCGACGTTTTCGGTCGGCGTTTGCTGCAAAATGCCGTGACCGAGATTGAAAATATGCGGTCGACCTTTGAATGCCGCGAGAATGGAATCGACTTCGCGGTCGAGCGCTTCTCCGCCAGCGACAAGCGCCAGCGGATCGAGATTGCCCTGCAGCGGAACGTTGCGCGCGGTTTGGGCGACAGCCCATGCAGGATCGAGCGCCGTATCGATCCCATAGCAATCGGCGCCGATCGTTTGCGTGAGTTTCGGCAAATGCGCATCGGCGCCGCGCACGAAGGCGATCACCGGCGCTCGCGGATGACGCGCCTTGACGCCTTCGACGATGCGGCGAACCGGCTCAGCAGACCAACGCTGGAATTCATGCGCCGGCAGGACGCCGGCCCAGCTGTCGAAGATCTGGACGATCTCGACGCCCGCATCGATCTGGCGCGCCAGATAGTCGATCGAAGCCTCGACCAGCCGGTCGATGAGCTTCGCAAATGCATCAGGGTAGCGATAAGCGAAGAGACGCGCCGGCCCCTGATCCGGCGTTCCCTGTCCGGCGATCATGTAACTCGCCACGGTGAAGGGCGCGCCGCAAAAGCCGATAAAAGCGACATCGGACGGAAGCGCCGCTTTCACCAGATCAATCGTCTCGAACACTGGCGAAAGATGTTCGATCTTGAACTTCCCGAGCGCATCTACCTGCTCCGGCGTTTCGATCGGTTCGAGTCGCGGCCCGGCGCCGGTCTCGAATGACACAAGCTGGCCCATGGCGTCGGGCACGACGAGAATGTCGGAGAAAAGGATCGCCGCGTCGAAGTGGAAACGCCGGATCGGCTGCAGCGTCACTTCCGCAGCCTTTTTCGGCGAATAGCAGAAGTCGAGAAAGCTTTTCGCGGTCGCCCGCACCTCGCGATATTCGGGAAGGTATCGCCCGGCCTGCCGCATCAGCCACAAGGGCGGATTTTTTCGCGCTTCTCCACGTAGAACCGAAAGAAGCGCCTTCTCTTCCGCCATCCCGTTCAATCCCTCCGTATCGTTCGTTGGAGTCGGCGTAGCGTGAATCGGCGTTAAAAGAAAATTCATTTTAAAAGGAATTGATTCTTTATTTGTATCTCTGAAAGCACGAAGGTTAATTTTCATTAACCAGTCGCCCACAGGCGATCGGCGAACGCCCAGCAGCCTTGAGAAACGCGGGAAAAATCCGGACGGCAAATGAAATCATCAATATATCGGAAGTTCTCGGGGCAGATGATTGTGGACGGCCTGTGAATCCCTGGAGTGCTGGCTCCTTCCAAATTCCGTTCGACAGGATTTTGCCTGTTGAGCGCTTGGCCGAGCTTTTCCCGCTGACCGAAGCGCCGCAAATTTCGGCGACGCTTTATCCCCACTCTTCGGCTTATGCGCGGGGGCTGTGGACGTGACCGACCGGCAGACGTCTCCCTTCTGGCGCGAATCGGCGTCGCTGATTCTCGCCTCGAAAAGCGTGGGGCGGCGGCAGGCGTTGCTGCATTCGGGCGTGCCTTTCGAGTCGGTTCCCGCTGACGTCGATGAGCGGGCGATCGAGTTACGTGTTGGAGGCGCTGACGCCGACGCGATTGCTCTATCGCTGGCGCGCGCCAAGGCGCTCGCGATTTCCGCTCCAGGGCGGCTCGTGCTTGGCGCTGATCAGGTCGCAAGCTGCGAAGGCAAGATTTTCGGCAAGCCCGCAAATATGCAGGAGGCCGAGGCGCTCCTCCAGTTTCTTTCCGGGCGGCGGCACCGGCTGCATTCGGCGATTGCGCTTGCGCGCGACGGCGCGATCATCTTCGAGACAGTTGGGATCGCGGATCTCACGATGCGCGAACTCACCGACGAATTCATCGCCGCCTATCTCACGGCGGTTGGAGATCATGCACTGTCATCAGCCGGCGCTTATCAGATCGAAGGCCTGGGCGCGCAACTCTTCTCGAAGGTCGAAGGCGATCATTGGACGATCATGGGCTTGCCCCTGCTGGCGCTTCTCGAGGCGCTTCGGCGCGAGGGAGCGCTTCTCTCGTGAGCGAACATAAGATGCTGCGCGTTGGTCTCACCGGTTCGATCGGCATGGGCAAGTCGACGACGGCCGACATGTTCCGCGCGGAAGGCATTGCGGTGCTCGATTCCGATCAGCTCGTGCACGATCTTTACAAAGGCCCCGCCGCGGCCGAGATCGACCGCGCCTTCCCAGGCGTCGTCGCTAATGGCGTCGTCGACCGTCAGCGGCTCGCCGAACGCGTTCTCAACGATCCTGTGGCGCTTAAACGTCTCGAAGACATCGTGCATCCGATGGTCTGGGCCGCGCGCGACGCCCTTGTCGAAGAACGCCGAGAGAAAGGCGACCGCATCGTCGTCTTCGATATTCCGCTGCTCTTCGAAACCGGCGCCGAAAAGCAGTTTGACGCCATTGTCGTCGTCACCGCGCCGGAAAATGTGCAAAAGGCGCGGGTTCTCGCGCGTGAAGGCGTGACGGCGGAGAAATTTGCGTCCATTCTGTCGAAGCAGACGCCTGATTCAGAAAAGCGCGCCCGCGCCGATTTCGTGGTGCATACCGACAAGGGTCTGGACGCGGCGCGCGAAGAGGTGCGAAACATCATCAAGGCGCTTGAAGCGCGGCTTGGATGAAGAATGCGCGAGATCGTTCTCGATACTGAAACGACGGGACTCGATCCATCGAGCGGCCATCGCGTGGTCGAGATCGGGGCGGTCGAGATTTCCAATCTCATCCCGACCGGCCGCTATTTTCATTGCTATGTCGATCCAGAGCGCGACATGCCGGAAGAGGCGTTTCGCGTGCATGGGCTCTCTCGCGAATTCCTTGCGCAGCACAAGGTTTTCAAGGAGATCGCTGGCGCATTTCTCGACTTTATCGAGGACGTTCCGCTCGTCATTCACAACGCCGAATTCGACACGCGCTTTCTCAACGCCGAATTCGCGCTCATGAATTTGCCGCCATTGGGCGGCGCGCGCATTGTCGACACGCTCGCCATGGCGCGCCGCCGCCACCCTGGCGGCCCCAACTCTCTCGACGCTCTGTGCCAGCGCTACGCGATCGATCTTTCTCGTCGCGACAAACACGGCGCTCTGCTCGACGCCAATCTACTGGCTGAGGTCTATGCCGAGCTTTGCGGCGGGCGACAGGCGGCGCTGTCGCTTCGGACGGTCCACGCCGTGCGCATCGCCGCGTCAGGCGATTTGCTGACGCGCCGCGCCGAACCTCTCCCGCCGCGGTTGAACGCGGCCGAGGAGGCAGCCCACGTTATTTTTGTCGCGACAATGAAATCGCCGATCTGGGATCGCTACCTTGCCAGCGACGAAGCTGAGGCGAGCGTCGCTGGTTAATTCGGCTGAGTTTTAGCCTGGCCCGCGGCTTCGGCCGTCTTTTGCTGATAGAGCGCGACAAAGTCGATCGGGTCGATATAGAGCGGCGGATAGCCGCCTTTGCTGGTCGCGTCCGCCACGATCTGTCTTACGAAGGGAAACAGCATGCGCGGGCATTCGATCATCACGATCGGATGAATTTGCTCCTCGGGAATGTTCACGAGTCGGAACACCCCGCCATATTCGAGGTCGAGCTTGAAGAGGAGTCCATCTCCCTCGCCAGCCTTGCAGTCGAGCGTCAGCCCTACTTCGAAGTCCGTCGGCGCCAGTTGCTTGGCGTTGACGTTGACCTGGATCGCAATGTTGGGCGCTTTCTCCTGTGGACCGAGCGAACGCGGCGCATTGGGATTCTCGAAGGAGAAATCCTTCAAATATTGAGCGAGCGAGTTGAGAGCCGGAGCGCCGCCCGGCGCCCCTTCCGCGCCGTTGCCATTCGTATCGGTCATGTAAGGGTCTCCAGCAGAGCCGTTGCAACAAGAATTCGCGCCCGCCTAACACGTCTGCCAGACGCGAACAAGGCGCGTTCTCATTGCTCCTGTTTCGCCGCGCTTCGCCGCGGTCGGCGCGCTTCGCGGCGCCATTCGCGAGGGTCGAGATCGATGAGGCGAGGGTCGGCGACGCCCGATCGAGCCCGTAATCGCCGCGCGACGTTTTCCCGCACCGAAGGGGATTTCAGCGCCAGGCCGACGAAATCGGAGGCGAAACCCGGCAGAATGAGAAGGATCGAGGCGAGCGCCTGCATCGCGCCGTCGAGCATCGCGCCGTCAGCCATGACGTCGCCTCCGCCTTTCGCCTTGGCGGCGACCCGCGCGCGAAGGAAGTCGAGGAGGCGCTTGATGTCGGAAAGGCCGAGAAGCGACGCGCCAATGGCGAGCGCAATCGCCACGAGAAGCCCCACGGCGCGCACGACGAGCGCGAAGGAGAGAATCTCCAGCACGATCCACGCTGCAAGCGCTGCGCCGATAAGCTTCGAATTCACTGATTCATCCGTGTCTTGCCTTCTACGCGCGCTCCGTCCGCGGCAATACGCCCGCCCCTTGATTCGTGACATGTGCGAAGCGACATGATAGCCGACCACAGATTTATTCGGGAGTTGCTAATGCCGGGCTCCGGCGATCTCTTCGATCCGACCCTTATCGCTTTCGCTGCGCTCGCGGTTTTCGTCATCTGGAAGCTGCGCTCGGTGCTCGGAATGCGGGTGGATCGCGAAACCCCGCCGCCCGCTCGCTTTGCGCCGCGGCCGCCCGCTCCCGCCACCCTCGCGCCCCTGCCGGGCGCCGCGCCCGTCGCAGAAACGCCGGCGCGCCCAAGCGGCGCCGAGCGTTGGGAAGGCGTCGCCGAGAAAGGCGTCGCTTCCGCCTGGAGCGGCCTCGACGCCGTGGCGGCCGCCGATCCCAGCTTCGACGGCAAAGCTTTCCTCAGCGGCGCGCGCCGCGCTTACGACCTCATTGTCACCGCTTTCGCCAAGGGCGATCGGGAGACCTTGAAGCCGCTCCTGTCGCAGGACGTTTTCGATGGGTTCTCCTCTGAAATCGCGCGGCGTGAGCGAGAGGGCGAAACGATGGAGACCGCCGTCGTCGCGATCGACTCAGCGACGGTCGATTCCGCCCAGGCGGTCGCCGGCCGCAATGAGGTGACGGTGCGTTTCGTCGTCCGGCTGATGAGCGTGCGCCGCGACAAGGCCGGCGAAACCATCGATGGCGGGCAGACGCGCAAGGTCGTCGAACGCTGGACCTTCGCGCGCGATTCTAAGGCCAGCGATCCGAACTGGAAGCTCGTCGCGACGCAAGCTGAAGACTGAGAATGTCGCCGGAAAACGCGCCGCAGTTTTCCGCTTCCAAACTGCTGCAGAAAATAAAATTCGACGAGATCGACGGCTTTTTGGCCGACGATCTCGCCGCCGCTTTCCAAGCCTTCCGGCGTTCCGCCGAAATCATCGTCGCCGGCGCGCAAGAGCAGCGCAGCGCGGTTCCGCCGCCGCAATCGCTTCTTGCAGCCGCGCGTGCGGCGCTCGACGGCGAAAGCGATCCCGTTGCTTTCTTTCAGAACTGGTTTCGTCCTCACGTCCTCAAGACGCAAGGCTTTGTCACCGCTTATTATGAGGTTGAGGTCGACGCGAGACTGTCGCCGGAGCCGGGCTTCGTGACGCCCGTCCTATCGCGTCCCCTTGATCTCATAACGTTGAATGACGCGCCTCTTGTGTTGTCTTCCGGCGAGAAGCTGACAAGCGCGCGACGTCGGGCTGATGGCGCGCTGGCGCCCTATCCAGACCGGCGCGCGATCGAAGAAGAAGGCGCGGCGCCGAGCGCGCATCCGCTCGCCTATGTGCGTGATCCCGTCGAATTGTTTCTCATTCAGGTGCAAGGTTCGGCGCGCTTGCGTCTGCCGGGCGGCGCCGCGCTGGCGCTCACCTATGACGGGCGCAATGGATGGCCTTATACCTCCATTGGCCGGCTGATGATCGAGCGCGGGCTGGTGGCGCAAGCCGAGATGTCGCTCGATGTGTTGAAGGAAACGTTGCGAAGGCTCGGAACCGCTCCAGGAGAACCGGGTCGGCGGCTGATGCAGGAAAATCGCTCCTATGTGTTCTTTCAGATCGACATATCGGAACGACGAAGGATTGGCCCAATCGGAGGCCAGGGCGCGCCGCTGACCCCGCTTCGATCGATCGCCGTGGACCGTTCGATCTGGTGCTACGGCCTCCCTTTCTGGATTGATGCGCGAATTCCCTGGCAGGAAGAAACGGAAACGCAATTTCGCCGCTTGATGATCGCGCAGGACACCGGATCTGCCATAATTGGTCCTGCGCGCGCCGATCTTTTCTTCGGCGCAGGCGAAGCGGCGGGCCGGCGCGCAGGCGACGTGCGTCACGCCGCCTATATGATCGTGCTGCTGCCGAAGGACGTTGGGGACGGTCCGTGAGCGAGGAAAATTCTCGCCGCTATGCGCGCCGGCTTTCGCAGGCCGAAGCGGAGCTCTGGACGACGGTGACGGCCGACGTCCGGCCTTCGCGCGCGCGTCCGAAAAAGCCGGCGCCATCCTCGCCTTCCCTCGAGACGGGCGCGCCGCCTCCGGCGGCCTCCATCGCTCACGATCCGCCGCCAGCGCCAAAGCCTCCCCCAGGGCCGATCGACATCGACTCGCGCACCTTCACGAAGATCAAGCGCGGTCGGCTCGAAGTCGACGCCAAGCTCGATCTTCACGGCATGCGACAGTCCGAGGCGCAGCGCGCCTTAACGGCGTTCCTGCGCAGGTGCCAAGGGAATGGCGCGCGCATCGCTATTGTCGTGACGGGGAAAGGGCTGACGCGCGAAGAGGGCGGCGTGCTGCGCCGCGTGGTGCCGATGTGGCTCGAAGCGCCGAATTTGCGCGACGTGGTCGTCGGATTTGGCGAAGCGGCGCGCCACCATGGCGGCGAAGGCGCGCTCTATGTGCGCATCCGCCGCGCAGATCGCGCGCGCTAGCCCGCCGTCGCTTCCCCTGAGACATCGGACGAAGGCAAAGCGACAGGTTCGGCGGAACGCGTCAAAAAGGCGGCCGGAATATTGGGCTTGCCTTCTTCGGTGAGATGTTGCGCCGAGTCCGGCGGCGGCTTCCATTCGAAGGCGTCGAGCCGGCCGGTGACCGGCGAAATCGGCAGCCAGCCCTTCGAAACGACTCCATCGGCGATCCAGACCGGATCGCGCGGCGCGCGCGAGCCGCGGGCGAGCCATTCGCGCACCGGACCCGACGGCCCATGCTCGGCGTCTTCGATCTCGGCCATCAACAGGCAGGTATGCGCGGTCGGGTGTCGTCCGTCAGCGACAAGCGGCGCGAGCGCTTCGCGCGCCTTGGCGAAATTGCGGGCCGACAGGGCGGCCTCGGCGACAACATGCCGGCTCTCGGGCGCGTTGGGCGCAGCCCGCGCCAGCTTTTCCGCCCGGGCGAGCTTTGCGGGGTTGGATTCGCCTGATAGCGCCTCGAGATAGGCCGCCGCGAGGTCGGGATGCGGCTTCGTCGCCCACACTGTTTCGATGAGCTTCAATGCGCTTTTGCGGTCGCCATGGCGAACGAGCACCCGCGCCGCGGCGACGGCGGCCGGCGCGAAGCCCGGCCGGCGCTTCAGCGCCTGGCGCGCGAGATGCAGCGCGTCATGCGGATGGTCGCGCTCCTTCTCCATCGCCATCGCGGTTTCGACCACCGCGCGCATATTTTGCGCCGTTGGCGCGTCGATGGCCTTGGCGATGAGGCTTGCCTCGATCGCCTCGCGCGCCTTTTCCCAGTCGCCCTGCGCGGCGAGATGCTCGAGCATCGCGGAGCCGGCCCAGGGCAGCGGCGCAATGTCATGCGCCTCCCTGGCGAAATGATGCGCCGCTTCCGTGTCCTCGCGCCGGCGCGCTTCAATATGCAGCCCGCGCAACCCGAGAAGTTTCGTCTCGGGCTTCAAGGTCATCTTGTGGAAAGTCTCTTCCGCGACCCGCCGGTCGCCCGCAAGCTGCGCGGCCTGCGCTTTCAGAAACTGCGTAAGCGGCTCGTTCGGCAGCAGCCGTTCGGCGACATAGGCGGCCTTACGGGCGCGGGCGGCGTCGCCGGAGCCGACCGCGATCAGACCTTGTGAAATTGCGTCAAAGCCTTTGTCACGTCGCTTCATCCGGGAGCCGCCGCTCCAGCGCCCCGGCAGACGGACCACTGCGGTCGCGATGGCCCAGAGCACGATCGTCGCGGCGATGATCAGCAGCAGGCCCGCGACAGCGACCGGTATCGACGCCTCGAACTGATAGCCGGCGAAATCGAGCGTCAGCGAACCCGGCTGCTCGATCAGCCATTCGAGCCCGTAAGCGACGGCCGCAAGCGCAATGATGAAAAAGAGGAGAAATAGCATGGCGATTGGTCCTGCTTATTCCTTCGTTGCGCCGAGCGCGGCGATCGCGCCATGCAGCAGATCGTCGGCCGCCTTGCCCGCATCCATGCGGGCGCGCAGCGTCGCGCCGAAGTCCTTGGCCTCATTCTGCGCCGCTTCGGGGAGCGCCGAGAAGAGCGCGTTGGCCTGCGCCAAGTCGCCGTGGTCGAGCGCCGCTTCGATGTGAGCGACCTTTTCTTCGACGGTCTGCGCTTCTGTCGTCGGCGCTTGACCCGATGGGCGAACGCGCACGAGTTTGCTCGCGCCTTTCATCAGATGTTCGGTGAGGTCGCCGGAGCCGGCCTCAAGCGCGTGAATGCGCTTGGCGGCCGGCGCGAAATCGGCCTTTAGTTGCGCCGCGGTTGGCGCGCCTTTCTCCGCGAAGGGCGTAAGCGCGGCCAACGCCGCCTGGTCCGCGCTTAGCCGCGTTAGCGCCTTGACCTCCACGGCGTAGGGCCGCCCTGCCTCGAGCTCGCGCTGCAACGCATAGGCGATGACGACGACCGCGGCCGGCCCTTCCGCCGTCTTGGCCGCGGAGGCTTCCGGCGCCGCGCGGGTTTCGCTTTTCGGAGCCTGAAGCCGCTCGCGCAGCGCCTTTATTTCGTCGCCGAGCTCGTCGATGCGGCCTTCGAGCCCCGCCAGCTGCTCGCCTGTGGTAAGCGCGCCTCCTTGGCCGCTTTCTGAAGGAGCGGTCGCCAGACTGGTTTTCGTCGCCGCCTCGGCCGCCGCACGGGCGGCGTTGGCGGCCGCTTCCGCCGCTTCCGCCGCGCGCAACGCGCGTTGCGCCGTGTCTTCGGCCGAATCGACGCGACCCTGTAAAGCCGCGACCGCCGCCTTCTGCGATTCTACCGCGGCATTCGTCGTGGGTTCGGAGCGCGTCTCTTGCGGCAGGGGTTCAACCGCCCTGTCGGCGGGTTTCGCTGGCGCGACTTGCTGAGGCGCAGGCGGCGCGCTCGGCTGAGCTTCGGGCGCGATCTCGGTCGTGCGAGTCGGGCCGGCCTCGCCGAAGAGCGAGCGGGCCCTTTCTTTCAGGTCGCCGAAGGCGCTGCTCGCCTGATCGACGTAAGGCTCCGCATAATCGGCGACCGCCTTTAACCGCTCGTCCTTGTCCTTGAAGGCGATCGCCGCATAAAGAGCGGCCCCCGCGAGGACGACGAGCAGCAGCAACGTCGACAGCAGCGGGAGGAGAACGGAGCGGCGCTTCCGTATGACGTGCGCTGGCGGCGGTTCAGGGGGGATTTCCGCCGGTTCGAGCGGCGCTTCCGAAAATTCGACGCGGTTCGGTTCTTCGTCGTCCGGCGAGACCATTGGCGAATCCTTGCTGTCCCGCACCTTTATAGTTGAAGCCTCCGGCGCCCGCAAAATGGGCTGCGTCAACTCGCCGCTTCGACAAGCTGCAACGTGCGCCGGGCGATGTCGAGATGCAGACGTTCGACCATTTTGCCGTCGATCTGCACCACGCCCTTGTCGGCGTTTTCCGGCTCGTCGAACACCGCGATGATCCGGCGCGCAAAATCGACCTCTTCATGACTTGGGGCGAAAATTTCATTCACTGGGCCGATCTGGCTCGGATGAATGAGCATCTTGCCATCAAATCCGAAGTCGCGCCCCTGCTCCGCCTCGCGGCGTAGACCGTCGAGGTCGTTGAAGTCATTATAAATACCGTCGATGATCTCGATGTTGTGGACCCGCGCCGCAAGCACGCCGGCCGAAAGCCAGGAGAGCAGCGCTTGGCGTCCTGGCGTCAATCGCGCCCGGGTCGATTTGGCGATGTCGTTGGGGCCAAGCACCAGAACTTCGAGGCGCGCGGCGTGATCGTCGGCCGCGCTTGCGATCTTTTCGATATCGAAGACGGCGCGTGGCGTTTCGATCATCGCCCAAAGTCGCGTCTCGCGCGGCGCGCCCGCGGCGACGAGATCAGCCGCCGCCTTCAGGACCTCGTCGCGCGAATTGACCTTCGGAATAACGATGGCGTCGGGGCCCAGAGGCGCGATGGCCGCGACGTCGGGCCTATACCACTCCGAGCCGCGGGCGTTGACGCGCACGACAAGTTGGCGCGCTCCATAGCCGCCGCCCGCCACCGCCGCCGCGACCTGCTCGCGCGCCGTCGCCTTGGCGGATTCGGCGACCCCATCTTCGAGTTCGAACATCAGGACATCGGCGGAAAGCGTCTTGCCTTTCTCCAGCGCGCGGGCATTCGAGCCCGGCATGGCCAGCACGCTGCGCTTCAGTCGCGAAATCATTCAAAGCCCCAGTGTCGAAACGGTTCGGCCATCTCTTGACCCCGCCGCGTGATCTACACAATAACCGCGAGGTCCGCTATCCGCCTGGCATAAGGCGCACGAAGGGAGCGTTAAATGGCAGATGACGAGGCGTCGCCCGGCGCGACCGGTCTGCCGCAAGCGCTCATGGAGGGCTATGAATCCTTCATCAGCGGGCGTTTTCTTACCGACCATGACCGGTTCGAAGAGCTGGCGGTCAAGGGCCAGACGCCCAGGACCATGGTCATCAGCTGCTGCGACTCGCGCGTCGCGCCCGAGGCGATCTTCAGCGCCGGACCCGGCGAGCTTTTTGTCTTGCGAAACGTTGCGGCGCTGGTCCCGCCTTTTGAGCCCGACGATCATTATCACGGCGCTTCGGCGGCGCTCGAATATGCCGTCATGGCCTTGAAAGTTTCCGACATCGTCGTGCTCGGCCATGGCCAATGCGGCGGTGTTCGCGCCTATGCGGAAATCGCCGCGGATCCCGACGCGCCTCGGCTGAGCCACAGCGACTTCATCGGCGACTGGATCAAGATGCTTGGCCCTGCGGCGGATCGCCTTGGGGTTCCGCCCAACCCCAGGGACAGTCTCTACGTCGAGCGACTCGAATTCGAAGCGGTGAAGCAGACGCTGCGTAATCTGCGCTCCTTTCCCATGATCCAGGTGCTCGAACATCATAGGCATCTGCAGCTGCACGGGGCCTTGTTCCGGATCATGGACGGCCGGCTGTTCGTGCTCGACGAGTCGACCGGGGCGTTCAATCCCGTCTGCGAGAAGGCCTACGCCGCCGCTTTCGCCGAGGCGCGCTTTTGACGCCGGGCGGCTCGTCTGACTCAAGCCACGTTCCGTTCATCGCCGGTCTGCGCGAGATCGCCGGCGGCTATGACGCGATTCTCTGCGACGGCTGGGGCGTGCTGATCGACGGCCGCCGGCACTTCCCCGAAGCCGCCGAGGCGCTCAAGCGTTTCCGCGCCAAAGGCGGGACGGTCGTGATGATCACCAACGCCTCGCGCCCTGACGAAGAGGTGCGCCGTCAGCTTCTGAGCCTTGGCGTGCCGGAGGACTGTTTCGACGATCTCGTGTCCGCGGGCGAGCTCGCGCTGCGCGAAATCGTGGCGCGCAACGGACAGGCGGTCTATCACCTCGGGCCGGCGCGCGACGACGATCTCTTCCGCGAGGCGGCGCGCCGCCTTGGCGCGCCGATCATGCGCGTCGGGCCGGAAGCCGCCGATTACGTCGTTTGCACCGGACTCTTCGATGAGCGCAATGAAACGCCGGCGGACTACGACGAACAGCTGGCGACGCTGAAAGCGCGCGATCTGACCATGCTCTGCGCCAATCCCGACATCGTTGTCGCGATCGGCAATGATCTCGTCTACTGTGCCGGCGCCTTGGCGGAGCGCTACGCGGCGATCGGCGGCCGCGTCCTGACCTTCGGCAAGCCGCACACGCCGATCTACGCCGCCGCCCTGGAGCGGCTCAAAAATCTGCATGGCGGCGAAGTCGACAAATCGCGCACGCTAGCGATCGGCGACGGCGCCTTCACCGACCTCGCCGGAGCGGGCCGCGCAGGGCTCGACTGCCTTTTCATCATCCATGGCGTGCATCGTGAGGAGCTGCATCCCGAAGGGGGCGCGCTCGACGAAACGGCGCTCGAATCGCTCTTCATGCGCGCCGGCGCCCGTCCTAAGGCTTTGGCTCGCGAGCTTTTCTGGTAAAAGGGGCGGCCTAGGCCTCTCTCCTGCGGTCACGTCCGCGACGCAACTTTCCGGTGGCTCCATGTCGACGCCGTTCAAAATCTACTATTTCGAAGATCTGAGCGTCGGCATGCGCGAGACGCTGATGAAGGCGGTGATGGACGACGACGTGATCGCCTTCGCCGATCTTTCCGGCGATCGCAATCCGATTCATCTCTCCGATCACTTCGCGTCAAAGACGCGCTTTGGCGAGCGCATCGTGCATGGCCTCTATACCGCCTCGCTCATCTCGACGGTCATCGGCATGTATCTGCCTGGCCCCGGCGCGGTCTATCTGTCGCAAACCTTGAATTTCCGCGCGCCGGTTAAGATCGGCGACGTCATCACCGTCATTGTCGAGGTGGTCGAGCTCATTGAAAAAGGCCGGCGCGCCAAGCTCAAATGCGAATGCCTCGTCGACGGAAAGGTCGTTCTCGACGGCGAGGCCTTCGTGATGGTGCCGAGCCGCGAGCAGGCGATCCGCGCCGCAACGCCAGCGCCGGTGGAGGCGAAGCCGGCCTCGGCGTGACTTCTCGGGCAGCCTCGTGTCCGCCTCCTTCATCGTCGCGCGCGATCCTCAAGCGCCGCCGCCGGGCCTCGAAGGCGCCGTCGCGGCGATCGGCAATTTCGACGGGCTGCACAGAGGCCACCGCGGCGTCATCGCCCGCGCCCAGGCGCTCGCCGCAAAACTTTCGCGCCCCTGCATTCTCTTGACCTTCGAGCCCCATCCGGCGGATTTCTTCGCCGGACAAACGGTGATTTTTCGCCTCACGCCCCCTGACGCGAAGGCGGCGCAAGCGGCGCGCTTAGGGCTCGACGGCGTGATCGTTCTCACCTTTGACAAGGACTTTGCGCAAAGCCCGGCGCGCGTCTTCACCGAAGAGATCCTGCACAAGCGGTTACAGCTTTCGGCCGTTGTCGCGGGCTATGATTTTCGTTTCGGCGCGGGCCGCGAGGGCGGACCGGAGTTTTTGCGCGCCGAAGGCGAAAGGCTCGGGATGATCGTCGAGATCGTCGACCGCATCACTCAGGACGAAGAGGGCAGCCTCGAAGCCGTGTCCTCGACGGCGACTCGCGAAGCGCTCGAACGCGGCGACGTGGCGCTGGCGCGGCGGCTTCTGGGCCACCCCTATTTCGTCCGCGGGACCGTGCGCCACGGCGACAAGCGTGGGCGTGAATTGGGTTTTCCGACCGCGAATATCGCGCTTGATCCCGCCAACCGGCTCCGGCTCGGCATTTACGCCGTGACGATCGAAGTCGACGGGAAGATTCATCAGGGCGTCGCCAGCTTCGGTCGTCGGCCCACCTTCGACAATGGCGCGCCGCTCCTCGAAGTCTTCGTCTTTGATTTCGACGGCGATCTCTATGGTAAGGAAGTCGAAGTCGCCTTCTACGGCTTCATTCGATCAGAAGCGAAATTCGACAGCGTCGAGGCGCTGGTCGAAAGGATGCGCGTCGACGCCAATGAAGCGCGAAGACTATTGGTCGAAAACGGCGCGGCGGGGTCGAGCGCATAATCTGTTGCCATAATTTGCGCGCGATCTAGCTTGGAGACATCATCTCCGAATCTCCGACAGGAGGGAAAGCGTCATGGACGAAGAGCCCAAGGGACGGGTCGAAATCATCTTGCCGGGCGAGGAGACCGAGGCTTCTCGGCTCTGGGTCGCGACCGGCGCCGGCAGGGTCAAGATCGTCAAGCTATCGCCGTGGCAGAGCCTGATCGTCACCGCGGCGCTGCTGCTGTTTCTGTTCATAGGCTTTACGCTGCTTTCCGGCGCGTTTTTGGTGTTGCTGCTCATCGCCGTGGTCGTCGGCGGTTTCGCCTATCTGGCTGGCCTGCTGGGACTGAGACGGCCGCGCTAGCTTGGTTCCCTTTTACAGTTTGGTTTGCGCTGATATTGAGGACCAGATGCCTTTCCTGATCGCCATTCGAATTACCGTCCCGGCTACCGCCGGAGCAGCCTTTCATCCAAGGGAAAACGCATCGTTCTTGCAACGCTTGTCGTTGCGACGTCTTCGTGACGCGGATTGATGAGCCAGTTTGATGTTAATGGCGCGAGCGCGGAAGGAACGCGCAATAGAAGCGATCGACCGGATGCGAGCCATTCGTCGCCGATCTTACGGGTCGTCGCAAGATCGTCGCGCCAATTGTCCGGCAATGACGCTTCTTCGACCGTTTCGATCGACGCCTTCTCGGAGCCGACGATCTCGATAAGCTGATAATCATCTGGCAATTCTTCGAGATCGAGATGAGCGAGAATTTCGAGCAGGGCGCCAGCCGGCGTTTCGGCGGCGTAGAGGATGGGCCGGCCGGCGTTATGCCATCGGCCGGGGGCCAGCAAGCCTCCGACGCCCTCAAGGCTTGGGAAATTCGAGATGCGCCATAAGCTTTTCGGCGCGTCAGGCATGTCCGCCTCTTTGTTTCTTTCCCGTCAAAATCTGTATCGGGGCGGTTCGAGGCTTACCCGCATGCCGAGATTGAAGCGAGGTCTGTCGCGACAGGCTCTGATGGAGACTTGCTTTTGCAAATTAGGGTCAGATGAAAATGCCGTGCGCAATCTGGACAAGAAGCTCCTGGACCTGCTGCGCGCCGGTCTCCGTTTGCAAGAGCTTCATCGGCGTCTGGTTCGAAAGAGCCGGGGTCGGTTTGCGTAACCAGCGGTCGGCCTTTTCAGGCGAACCGAACGTGCGCAGCGCCTGTAAACGGACGCGCGCGAGGCGCAACGCCCTGTCGATTTCCGCCGCCGTCAACGCCTGGTTTCGCGACGCGCGTCGGGCCAGCGTGCGTTTGGGAGCGACGATTCCTTCAATTTCCTCGCGCGTGAAATCCCTTAGCAGCTCGGGCAATTCGTCCGCCATGATCCGCGGCGCAGCGGGTCCGCGCGGATCTATTCCGAGCGCCGCGGTCAGATCGTCGATCGCCGCTTGAATTTCAACGGCGGAGGTTTTTTGCGCGCGCTCGGCGCTTGCAGGATGATGAGAACCGGCCATTGTCGGACTTTTTGCTCGAATTTTCGACAATATGGCGTAAAACAGCGGGACACTCCAGTTTTTCAGCTTTGCCGCTTCATCGGCGCTTGTTAGAGAGGGCCATGGCCCTGCTTCGTCGCTTTCGAATTACCGTCCCGGCCTGCGCCTGGAGCTAGAGGCTCGCGCAAGTCCGGGTGCGGCGCGGTTGGCGCTCTTTCCGCAATTCCTCTAATCAGCGCGATGACAGCGGCGGTTATGGCGCGTCGCGTTGTCAGACCCGGTTTTCACGACAATGAACGACGACAGCCCGAAAGGGCCGGACTATTCGAAGAGCCTCTATCTGCCGGTCACGGATTTTCCGATGCGCGCCGGCCTACCGCAGCGCGAGCCGGAAATCCTCAAGCGCTGGGAGACGATCGGCTTAGAACAAAAGATGCGCGAAGCCGGCGCAGGCCGGCCAAAATTCACGCTTCACGACGGGCCGCCCTACGCCAACGGCAATATTCATATCGGCCATGCGCTCAATAAGATTCTCAAGGATCTCGTGACGCGCAGCCAGCGCATGACGGGCAAGGACTGCGTCTATGTGCCGGGCTGGGATTGCCATGGCCTGCCGATCGAATGGAAGATCGAGGAAGAGAATTACCGCGCTTTAGGAAAGCAGAAACCGGATTTCTCCCATCCCGACGCGATGATCGCCTTCCGTCGCGAGTGCCGCGCCTATGCGCAACATTGGCTCGACGTTCAGCGCGAGGAGTTCAAGCGTCTTGGCGTTGCGGGCGAATGGGACTATCCCTATTCGACGATGGCCTATCCTGCGGAAGCGACGATCGCCCGCGAGATCATGAAATTCGCGGCGAACGGCCTGCTCTATCGCGGCTCGAAGCCGGTGATGTGGAGCGTCGTCGAAAAAACGGCATTGGCCGAAGCCGAAGTCGAATATGAGGATTATACGAGCGATCAGGTATGGGTGGCGTTTCCGATCCCGCGCGGCGCAGAAGGCGAGCTGAGCGACGCGCGCATCATCATCTGGACGACGACGCCCTGGACGCTTCCCGGCAATCGAGCGATCTCCTTCTCGTCGAAGATCGATTACGGACTCTACCACGTCACCCATGCGCCCGAAGGCAATTGGGCGCTGCCCGGAGCGACCTTCGTCATCGCCGACAAGCTGGCGAGCGACGTGTTCAAGGCGGCCAAGGTCGATGGCTATGAGCGTTTGCACGACGTGCCCGCTTCGATTCTCGCCGAACTGATCTGCGCGCATCCGCTCGCCCATCTTGGCTACGACTTCGACGTGCCGCTCTTCGATGGCGAACATGTCACCGACGATACGGGCGCGGGCTTCGTGCACACGGCGCCTGGGCATGGCCGCGAAGACTTCGACATCTGGATGGCGCATGCGCGCGCGTTGCAGTCGCGCGGCATCGATTCTCGGATTCCCTATACGGTCGACGAGGACGGCTTCTATACGAAGGACGCGCCGGGCTTTGAAGGAAAGCGCGTCATCACCGACAAGGGCGACAAGGGCGACGCTAATGAGGCGGTGATCGCCGCTCTCATTCAGTCTGGCAATCTCATCGCGCGCGGAAAATTGAAGCACCAATATCCGCACTCCTGGCGCTCGAAGAAGCCGGTGATCTTTCGCAATACGCCGCAATGGTTCATCGCGATGGATAGAACCCTCTCCCATTGGGAGAGGGTGGCGCCGAAGGCGACGGGTGAGGGGACGCAATCAGCATCGCAACCCCTCACCCCGCCGCTTCGCGGCGACCCTCTCCCAATGGGAGAGGGTGGCAACGCCCCTACTCTCCGCGAGATCGCGCTTGAAGAAATCGCGCGAACCACATGGACGCCGGCCGCTGGAGAGAACCGCATCCGCGGGATGATTCAAAATCGTCCCGATTGGGTCGTGTCGCGCCAGCGCGCCTGGGGCGTGCCGATCGCGGTCTTCGTCAAGAAGGATACGCACGAGCCGCTCGTCGACGCGCGCGTCAACGCCCGCATCATCGAGGCTTTTGAGAAAGAAGGCGCCGACGCTTGGTATGAAGCTGGCGCCGCCGAGCGCTTTCTTTCGCCTGACTACAAGGCGCAAGATTACGAGAAAATCTCCGACGTTCTCGACGTCTGGTTCGATTCAGGCTCCACTCACGCCTTCACGCTCGAAGACCCCCTTCATTTTCCGATGCTCGCCGGCATCCGTCGCAAGCGCGACGGCGGCGAGGACGAGATCATGTATCTCGAAGGCTCCGACCAGCATCGCGGCTGGTTCCATTCCTCTCTTCTCGAAAGCTGCGGCACGCGCGGCCGCGCGCCGTATGATTCCGTGCTGACGCATGGCTTCGTGCTCGACGAGAGAGGCCGCAAAATGTCGAAGTCGCTCGGCAATGTCGTCGCGCCGCAAAAAATCATCGCTGATTCCGGCGCCGACATCATGCGGCTCTGGGTCGCGGCGTCCGACTACGCCGACGATCTGCGCGTTGGACCTGAAATCCTTAAAACTTTCGTGGAGCTTTATCGCAAGCTGCGCAACACGCTGCGATGGATGATCGGCGCGCTCGCGCATTACCAGCCAAACGACGATGCGGCGATGAGCGAGGCGGGAGAGCTCGAACGCCTCATGCTGCATCGTGTGCATCAGCTCGACGAGTCGATCCGCGCGTCATATGCGGCATACGATTATAAGCGCGTCGTCGCGCTGCTTACCCATTTCATGACGAGTGAGCTTTCGGCCTTCTATTTCGATGTGCGTAAGGACGCGCTCTATTGCGATCCGCCATCGAGCGTCAAACGCAAGGCGGCGCTCGCGACCATTGATCGGATCTTCCGCGGCGTCACGACATGGCTTGCGCCGATTCTCGTCTTCACGGCCGAGGAGGCGTGGCTTTCCCGCTTTCCCAACGCGCAGTCGGTGCATCTTGAACATTTTCCCGCTGTTCCCGACGCGTGGCGCGATGACGCGCTTGCCGCCAAATGGGAGAAGATTCGCAAGATCCGCTCGGTGGTCACTGGCGCGCTCGAAATCGAACGCGCGCAAAAACGCATCGGCTCTTCGCTGGAAGCGGCGCCGATCGTCTACATTGCGGATGAGTCATTGCGCGCAGCCCTCGACGGCGTCGATTTCGCCGAAATCTGCATCGCCTCGGACATTCGCGTTCTCCCGGGGGAAGGCCCGCCGGAGGCGTTCAGACTAGCGGAAGCGCCCGGCGTCGCCGTGGTTCCGCAACGCGCCGCCGGGGTCAAATGCGCGCGTTCCTGGAAATATTTCGACCCCGCGACGGCGGAACAAGATTTTCCCGACGTGACGCCGCGCGACGCGCAGGCGTTGCGCGAGCTTGTCGCGCTTGGCCGCTGGAGCGCCGGCGGGTGAGCGGCGTGGGCATGTTGCGAATGCTGTTGGAGCGCAGCAAGGGGCTAATGGAAGATTCCATCCGACTAAACCCCTGGCCCCTCACCTTACCTCTCCCCGCTTGCGGGGAGAGGTGGATGAAACGCCGCTTCCTTATCGGCCACAATGCGGGACACGGAATCTTCTTGCGAAGCGCCGACCGCCTCCTCTCCCCGCTTGCGGGGAGAGGTAAGGTGAGGGGCTTGGGGGTAAGCGCGCGCGCGCGGCGAAAGGATCGCGCCTCTTGAACGTTCTTCTCGCTTTTCTCGCCAATACGATCGTCAATTTCATCATCGGCCTGACGGTGGCGAAGTTTCTCGGGCCCGAGGAATATGGCCGCTTCGCGCTTGCCTTCTCCATCGCCGTCGTCGTGCAGACGGCGCTCTATGACTGGCTGCGTCTTTCGGCGACGCGTTTCTATTCGAAGCGCACGCGCGACAAGGAGCCGGTCGTGCGCTCTACCCTCGACGCGTCCTTCATCGGGGTCACGCTTTTTCTCGGAACGGCGACGGGTATTTACGCGCTCATCGGTCCGCCGCTCGATTTCGAAACCAGCCTCATACTCCTGGCGCTGCTGACGGCCGTCGCCAACGGACTGTTTGACTATTGCACCGCCTTGGTGCGCGCGCGCTTTCATGACCGCGCCTATGTGCGCCTGATGCTCGCCAAAAATGCGCTGGCGCTCGTCCTCATCGGCGGCGGCGCCTTTATCTTTCATTCGGCCGCCGTGGCGCTTGCGGGCGGCATCGCAAGCCTGTTCGGCACGGTCATTCTCGGTCGCCGCGCGCTTCTCGACCCCGGCGCTGATATTTACGCGGCTTCGAGTCAGAATGCGCGCGCGCTTGCGGCCTATAGCGCGCCGATTGTTGGCGCTCATCTTCTCTATCAGGCGATGCCGCTTGCGGCGCGCTCCATCGTCGCGAGCGTCTTCGGCTTCGCCGAGACCGGCCAATTTGCGCTTGCCTATGATCTTGGCGTGCGCGCGGTGCAGGCGCTCGGTTCGGCGCTCGACGTGCTGTTGTTCCAGATCGCCGTCGCCGCGCATGAGTTGCATGGCGCCGATCGCGCCAAGGAGCAGATCGCGCGCAACATGGGCATTGTCGTCGCCTTTCTGTTGCCCGCATGCGCCGGACTTTGGTTCGTCATGCCGTCGATCGAAGCGCTGATCGTTCCGGCGCAATATCGCGGTCCGTTCGGCCATTACCTCGGCCTGCTCTTGCCCGGCCTCTTCGCGATGGGCGTCATTCTCTTTGGCGTCAATCCGGTGTTTCAGATCGAAAAGAAGACAACGCCGCTCATTGTCGCGGCGCTCGCGGCGGTCGCCTTCGGACTGGCGTTGCTCTTCATTTTGCCCTGGGGCGAGGACGCCTCCAATCTCGCGATCGCGCAAGGCGGCGCCTATATCGCGGCGCTCGTCGCGACCGTCTATTTCGCGTTGCGCACGCAGCCGGTCTGGCCGTCGTTTTGGGACATCTTCGCGGCGCTTGTCGCGACGGGCGCGATGTCGCTTGCCCTTACCCCGCTTCGCGAGATGACGCCGGGCCTTCTCACGCTGATCGCGCAAATCCTGGCCGGCGTCGCCGTCTATGGGCTCCTGACCGTCGCTTTCAACATCGCGGGGCTCGGCGATCTCGTCGCGTCCTTGGTCGGCCGTCGGTTCGTCCGCCCGTGACGCAACCTATCGGCGTCGCCATATGTTAGGCTAGATCACGCTGCATTTGGGCGGAATCGCCCAAATGCAGATAACGTGATCGATTCCAAAAGTTGAGAGCGCGCTCCACGCGAAAAACCGGTTCCCACTTTTTCGCAGCGCGCTCTAACGGTCGAAAGGAGCGCGCCGATGGTGATGCCGATCTATGACGACGCGCCGCTGCGTTATTTGCGCCGGCCGATCGTCACCTGGACGCTGATCGCCATTAACGTGATCGTATTCCTGCTCGTGCAGAGCGAGCTTTTCGGCGATCCGCTGACGGTCATTCGCGGCTTCGCCATCATTCCTCGCGTGCTCTTTGGCGAAGCAGAGCTCGCCGACTGGATTGTCGGACCGCCGCCAGCGCTGACGCTCGTCACGGCGCTTTTCTTTCACTCGTCTTTAGTGCACCTCGGCTCAAACATGCTGTTCCTTTACGTCTTCGGCGACAATGTCGAAGACGCGATGGGTTCGCTTCACTTTCTGCTGTTTTATCTTTCCTGCGGCATCGCTTCCGGCGTGTTCTACATTTACGCCACGCCGCATTCGATCATGCCGCTTGTCGGCGCGTCCGGCGCGATCTCCGGAGTCTGCGCGGCCTTTTTGCTGCTCTATCCGCGCGTGACGGTCGCCGGAATTTTTCCGCCGCTCTCGCTGGCGCTCGCGCCGATCTGGCTCGGCGCGTGGCTTTCGGGGACGCGCCTCAAATCCGTCCTCGGGCTGCGCGCGCCGCTCTTTTCTTTTGTCGCCTCGGGCTGGGTTTTCGTCGGGGCCTGGATTTTGATGCAGCTCATCAACGCCTCTATGGGCGAGGGCGGCGCGATCGCCTGGATGGCGCATGTCGGCGGGATCGCCGCGGGTCTTGTGCTGACGCCGATTTTCAAGCGCCGGCGGCACAGGCTTTTCGACCGCGGCGGCTCGCTTGCCGCGTCGCCCCCGCAGGACGCAGGCGAGGATGCGCCCTGATCGAGGTTGGCGCGCTCGCTAGGTTTGACTCGCGCGCCAGCCCCCGCTACCAGACCGCGCAACGGCTTTAGCCAAAGTGGAGCGCGCGCAGGCGGCGTTCCCTAAACCGTCTCGCCAAAGGGTCAAGGGAGACCAAGGGGTCGCGCGATGAAGATTCTCGTGCCCGTCAAACGGGTCGTCGATTACAACGTCAAAATCAGAGTCAAGGCGGACGGTTCGGGCGTCGATCTCGCCAATGTGAAAATGTCGATGAATCCCTTCGACGAGATCGCCGTCGAAGAGGCCCTGCGCTTAAAGGAAGCCGGCAAGGCGACGGAAGTCGTGCTGGTCACGATCGGCCCCGCCAAGGCGGAAGAGACCTTGCGCACTGGTCTCGCCATGGGCGCTGACCGCGGCATTCTGGTGAAGACCGACGATGCCGTCGAGCCGCTCGCCGTCGCCAAGATTCTCGCGAAACTCGTCGCCGAAGAACAGCCGCAGCTCGTCATCATGGGCAAGCAGGCGATTGACGACGACTGCAATCAGACCGGCCAGATGCTCGCGGCGCTGCTCGGTTGGGGCCAGGGGACCTTCGCCTCGAAGGTCGAGATGGCCGACGGCGCCGTCGACGTGACGCGGGAGATCGACGGCGGGCTGCAGACCGTCAGCCTGAAACTGCCGGCGGTCGTCACCACGGATTTGCGCCTCAACGAGCCGCGCTACGCCTCGCTGCCCAACATCATCAAGGCGAAGAAGAAGGAGGTCGCCGTGAAGTCGCCGGCTGATTACGGCGTCGACATCTCGCCGCGCCTCGAGGTGCTGAAGACGTCTGAACCGGCGAAGCGGAAAGCGGGCGTCAAGGTCAGCTCGGTGGTCGAACTCGTCGGCAAGCTCAAGGAAGCGGGAGTGATCTGAGATGACGATTCTGCTTCTCGCCGAGACTGCCGGCAATACGCTCGCGCCCGCGACCGCCAAGGCGCTCACCGCCGCCAAGGAGATTGGCGGCCCCATTCACATCCTCGTCGTCGGGCCTGGACTGAAGGGCGCGGCCGAGCAGGCGGCGAAGCTCGCCGGCGTTGAGAAGGTTCTCTATGCCGAAGACGCTTCGCTCGACCATGTTCTGGCCGAGACCGTCGCCGCGCTGATTGTCTCCCTCGCCGGCGCCTATGACGTCATTATCGCGCCGTCCACGTCGGCGACGAAAAACGTGATGCCGCGCGTCGCCGCGCTGCTCGATGTCATGCAAGTATCTGACATCATCAAAGTCGTATCCGCCGACACATTCGAGCGGCCGATCTATGCTGGCAACGCGATCCAGACGGTTCGGGCGAAGGACGCAAAGAAAGTGATCACCGTGCGGACCACCGCCTTTGCGGCTGCGCCCGAGGGCGGCTCCGCGCCGGTCGAGGCGGTCGCCGCGCCGGCCAATCCCGGCGTTTCCGCCTTCAAGAGCGAAGAGCTGGCGAAGTCCGAACGTCCCGAACTCACCTCGGCGCGGGTCATTCTCTCCGGCGGGCGCGCGCTCGGGTCGGCGGAGAATTTCCAGAAAGTGCTCGACCCCGTCGCGACGCGGCTCAACGCCGCGATCGGCGCGTCCCGCGCCGCCGTCGACGCTGGCTACGCCCCCAATGACTTGCAGGTCGGCCAGACCGGAAAGGCGGTGGCGCCCGACCTCTATATCGCCGCCGGAATCTCTGGCGCGATCCAGCATCTCGCTGGCATGAAGGATTCGAAAGTGATCGTCGCGATCAACAAGGACGAGGAGGCGCCAATTTTTCAGGTCGCCGACTATGGCCTTGTCGCCGACCTCTTCACCGCTTTGCCGGAGCTCGACGCGGAGCTGGCGAAGATCGGCCGCTAAATGGGACAAACAGCCGCCCTTCCGGTCATGGCCGGCGCGGCGGCTGCGAAATTGGCCGAGCGCTCAGCTTCTAAGCGCTCCGCAGTTGCTTTTTCTTTGTTTTCCTTGCAGAGGAACGCAGTTATATTGCACTGCGACACGCCTCGGCGCGGCGGGGTCGTTTGCTATCCCGGCGCTGGCTTGGCTGACGGTGGTCGAAACATGGGCTTCGAGATTCGCAAGATCGGCGTCATCGGCGCGGGCCAGATGGGTAAGGGGATCGCGCATGTGTGCGCCCTCGCCGGCTATGACGTCGCCCTGAACGATATTTCACAAGAGCGCATAGACGCGAGCATGGCGGACGTCGCCGCCCAGATGCGTCGCGCCGCCGAGCGCGGCCAGCTCGACGCCGCTAAGATCGAGCCGGCGCTTGCGCGCATATCCGGCGCGCCGAAAATCGCCGATTTCGCCGATTCAGACATTGTCATCGAGGCGGCGACCGAGGTCGAGGACGTTAAACGCAAGATCCTGATCGAGCTCGCGCAGGTCGCGAAGCCTGACGCGATCATCAGCTCCAACACCTCGTCGATTTCGATTACCCGCCTCGCGGCCGTCACTGGGCGCCCTGAGCGCTTCATCGGCATTCATTTCATGAATCCGGTGCCGCGCATGCAACTCGTCGAACTTATTCGCGGCATCGCCACGGATGACGCCACATTCGAGGAAGCCAAGGCATTCATCGCCAAGCTCGGCAAGACAGTCACCGTTTCGGAAGATTTTCCCGCCTTCATCGTCAACCGCATTCTGCTGCCGATGATCAATGAGGCGGTCTATACGCTCTACGAAGGCGTGGGCTCGGTCGAGGCGATCGACACGGCGATGAAGCTTGGCGCCAACCATCCGATGGGGCCGCTGCAGCTCGCCGATTTCATCGGGCTCGACACCTGTCTTTCGGTCATGCAGGTGCTGCATGAGGGCCTGGCGGATTCGAAATACCGCCCTTGCCCTCTGCTCGTGAAATATGTCGAAGCCGGCTGGCTTGGCAAAAAGACGCAGCGCGGCTTCTATGATTATCGCAGCGGCACGCCCATTCCGACGCGTTAAGCACTGCGAATTAAACGCGCCAACTCCGGCTTGTTTGCAACCATGCGAGCCTGGAGGCTCGCGGTCCGGATGCGCCGCCCTTGGAACGCGAGCCCCCAGGCTCGCCAACGCTCCACCGATTCAGTTATGTCATGGCGTCGCCTAATCTCGACGTGGCGGCATTATCAATGACCGCCTTGGCCGGCGCCGCGCGCCGCCTCGAACAGGAACCAGGTCCGCTTCTCGGTTTCGTCGAGGAAAGTTTCAAGAAGGCTCGCCGTCGCGACGTCTTCATTGTCGTCGCAGACCTTATGCGCGCTGCGCATCGACTCGGCCATGGACTTATTGTCTTCGAGCAATTCGCAAAGCATGCCGTAAGGCGAAACGAACTCCTCATTATTGTCCTTGATGCGCGACAGCTTGGAGACCTGCCCGATCGAGCGCAGAGTCGGTTGGCCAAGTTTGCGCACCCGCTCGGCGAGCGGATCGACGGTGGCGTAAATCTGCGTCGCCTGCTCATCGAGCAATAAATGATAGTCGCGGAAATGCGGTCCGCTCATATGCCAATGGAAGTTCTTCGTCTTGAGATAAAGCGTCAAGGCGTCGGCGACGAGCTTGTTGATTTCCGCGGCGACCTTCATCGTCGACTGCTTTTCAAGGTCGGTCGGCGTATTGAGCGCGGAACGGTCGGTGTCGAGATTGATCGGCGTCTTTGCTTTCTGCATGTGCGGGCCTCCTAGATCACGCTGCATTTGGGCGGAATCGACCAAATGCAGATGACGTGATCGATTCCAAAAATTTAGAGCGCGCTTTGCGCGAAAAACCGGTTTCCACTTTTTCGCGAGCCGCGCTCCAAGCCCCGGCTCCAGGCTGAAGCCTGGGGAAGCTGCTCAATAGCTAGATCGCGCGTTTTGGCGGACCAGATGAAAAATCGAGCAGAGTGGAGATTCAGCGACGTCGCGGGGCGCCGCTGGGCTGCGGCGCAAAGAGGTCAGGGCGGCGCGCGCGCGTCAGCGCTAAGGCCTGCTCATGGCGCCATTTGGCGATCCTGGCGTGATCGCCGGAGAGCAGCACGTCCGGGATGTCGCGCCCCTCGAAGTCGCGTGGTCGCGTGTAATGCGGATATTCGAGCAGTCCCGCTTCAAAACTTTCTTCGACGCCGGACGCTTCTTCGCCCATGACGCCGGGAATGAGCCGCACGCAGGCGTCGATGAGCGCCAGCGCCGCGATCTCGCCGCCCGAAAGCACAAAGTCGCCAATTGAAATTTCTTCGAGCGCGCGAGCGTCGATGATCCGCTCGTCGACTCCTTCGAAACGCGCGCAAAGGATGATCGCGCCAGGGCCCTGCGCGAGTTCGCGTGCGCGCGCCTGCGTCAGCGGCCTGCCGCGCGGCGTCATGAGGACGCGGGGGCGCGGGTCGTCGGCGGGCGCCGCCGCGTCGAGCGCCGCCGCCAGCACGTCAGCGCGCATCACCATGCCGGGGCCGCCGCCCGCTGGCGTGTCGTCGACGGCGCGATGGCGCCCGAGCCCGTGCTCGCGAATCTGTTTCGCCTCCAGCGCCCAGACGCCGCGCGAAAGGGCGTCGCCCGCAAGCGAAAGGCCCAAGGGACCCGGAAACATTTCGGGAAAGAGGGTCAGAACCGTCGCGCGGAACATGGGGTTGTTATGGCATGAAGCGCGGGAGTCGGTGAAGGCCGGAAGGTCGCGGCGTTCCGATCGCTAGGAAGCGCTTACCGAGGTTCGCCTTCGATCTCCGCAGGTGGAACGACGACGATCCGCGACGCTTTGACATCGACGAGCGGCGTCGCTGCCTTGGTGAAAGGCAGAAGCAGAGTCTCGCTGCCAATGGCGGGTGCGATCTCCAGCATGTCGCCTGCGCCGAAATTGCGCACGGCGACGATGACTCCGATTGTCTCGCCATCTGGCGTTTCGGCGCGAAGGCCGACGAGATCGGCGATATAGAATTCGTCTTCGCCGGGCGCTGGAAGTTTTTCGCGCGCGACATATAGCTCGACGCCGTTTAAGGCCTCGGCGTCGTTGCGATCATCGACCCCCTCGACCTTAACGACGAGCATGTCCTTGCCTTGCTGGCGCATGGCGCACAGCTTGAAATTATGCGCGCCGCTCTTGTCGGTGAGGCCGCCATAGTCGGCGATCGCCAGCGGATCGCTCGTGAAGCTCTGCAGGCGGATTTCGCCGCGCACCCCATGCGGCGCGCCGAAGCGACCGAGGAGGAGGAGACGAGTCACCGCGCGATCACCCTCTCCCTGAGGGAGAGGGTGGCCCGGCGCAGCTGGGCCGGGTGAGGGGTAACAGCCTTATATCGTCGTTGAGCGGATTGGCGGTCGCGGGCGACTCGGCGCAAGCCTTCAGGGAAGAGGCGACAACCCCTCACCCGTCCGCCTTCGGCGGCCACCCTCTCCCGAAGGGAGAGGGTTACGCGAACCGATCGTCTCACTTTGAAAACCCTATTACGCCGCCGGCGCTTCCGCAGCGCCCGCTCCTGCGGCTTCCGCCGCGGCGGCGGCGCGCTCCTGCGCCTTCTTCTTCGGCTGCGCCTTCTGCGGATTGTTGCGCGCTTCGCGCTTCATCAGGCCGAGGCCGTCGAGCAGGCGCGAGACGCGATCGGTCGGCTGAGCGCCCTTCGAGAGCCAGGCTTTCGCCTTTTCGACGTCGAGCACCAGACGGTCAGCCGCGTCCTTTTCCTTCAAGGGATCGAAATGGCCGATCTTCTCGATGTAGCGGCCGTCGCGCGGCGAACGGGAGTCGGCGATGACGACGCGGTAGAAGGGACGCTTCTTGGCGCCGCCGCGGGCGAGACGAATTTTTAGCGACATGTTTTCTTTCCTCTTTCGTTTACGCATCGGCAGTCGGCAATAGGCAGTCGGCAGGTCGAAAAAACCGACTGCCGACTGCCGAAGACCGATTGCCTATTTCTTTTTTCCGAACGGGTTGAGCCCGCTCAGCAGTCCGCCGCCGAGCCCCGGCAGACTCGGCTTGCCTAAGAGATCCGGCGGCGGCGCAGCCGGAATGCCGCCGGGCGCTTTCCCCTGCTGTACGCCGAGCTTTTCCTGCAGCTTCTGCAGCTCTTCCTGCGACGGCATCTGCATGCCGGGGCCAAGCCCCATCATTTGCGCGGCCTTGCCCATCATTCCGCCGCGTTTTCCCGCGCCGAAGGATTTCATCAGATCGGCCATCTGCCGATGCTGCTTGAGAAGCTTGTTGACCTCCTCGACCCTGGCGCCGGAGCCTGCGGCGATGCGCTTCTTGCGAGAGGCCTTCAGCAGGTCGGGATTGCGCCGTTCCTTCGGCGTCATCGAGAGAATGATGGCGCGCTGGCGCTTCACCATCCCGTCGTCGAAACCGGAAGCCGCGATCTGATCCTTCATCTTGGCGACGCCGGGCAGTAGCCCCATGATGCCGCCGAGACCGCCGATCTTCTCCACCTGGGCGAGCTGATCGCAGAGATCCTGCAGATCGAACTTGCCCTTGGCCATGCGCTCGGCGGCCTTGCGCGCCTGTTCGGCGTCGATCGCCTGGGCGGCCTTCTCGACGAGCGCGACAATGTCGCCCATGCCGAGAATGCGATTGGCGATGCGCGTCGGCGAGAATTCGTCGAGCGCGTCCATCTTTTCGCCGACGCCGATAAGCTTGATCGGCTTGCCGGTGACATAGCGCATGGAGAGCGCCGCGCCGCCGCGGCCATCGCCGTCCATACGCGTCAATACAATGCCGGTCAGCCCGACCCGCTCGTCGAAGTTACTGGCGAGATTGACCGCATCCTGTCCAGTCAGGGCATCGGCGACCAGCAGGATTTCATGCGGCTTGGCGGAGGTCTTGATCTCCGCCATCTCCTGCATCAGCGGCTCGTCGATATGGGTGCGTCCTGCCGTGTCGAGCAGGACGACGTCGAAGCCTTGCAGCCGCGCGGCCTCCATCGCCCGCTTGGCGATCTGCACCGGCGTCTGGCCGGCGACGATCGGCAGCGTGTCCACCTCGACCTGCCGGCCGAGCACGGCGAGCTGCTCTTGGGCCGCCGGGCGCTTGACGTCGAGCGAGGCCATCAGCGTGCGCTTGCCATGACGCTCCTTCAAGCGCTTGGCGATCTTGGCGGTGGTCGTGGTTTTGCCGGCGCCCTGCAGCCCGACCATCATGATCGCGACCGGCGGCGCGGCGGCGAGATCGATCGGCTGCGCGTCCTGGCCGAGCGTCTCGATCAGCACGTCGTTGACGATTTTGACGACCATCTGGCCGGGCGTCACCGATTTGATGACGCCGGCGCCGACCGCCCGGTCGCGGACTTTGTCGGTGAAGGAGCGCACGACGTCGAGCGCGACGTCGGCCTCGAGCAGCGCGCGGCGGATTTCGCGCAGCGCCTCGTTGACATCGGCCTCGGAAAGCGCGCCGCGGCGGGTCAGTTTGTCGAAAATGCCGGAGAGCTTGTCGGAAAGGCTCTCGAACATGACTGGTTGTCTCCTGGGGGAGAGTGAGTAGTGAGATGGTGAGTAGTGAGTGGACGCGGGCCCTACTCACCATTCACGATCTCACTACGCACATTCCAAAGCATTTCGCGCCCGGGGGCGCATCGCGCTGCCGGGCGTTGGCCTGCCGCCTCTCGGGCGGCTCGGCGGGTTCTAGGTTTCTCTTTCGAGATTAGGGATGTTGATACGCGGGATGGTTCCGCGCGTCAACATCTGAGGGCTATATGTTAATCTAGAGCAGGAAACCGATGCGAATAACTAAACAAGAAATTTGCGAATATAGGTCCCGCTGGTCAAGCTGGCGATCGCCAGTTGAGCTGAAGGCTGAGGTTGATCGGCTTCTCGACCAAATTGGAGGCGAAGATTTTTTCAATCAGGCAGGACTTGATTTCATCCGGGATGCTTGGGCAGCAGCAGAATTTGGCTGCGGCCGAAGCGCCAGCCAGGTTCGCTTGCACGAGGATGAAAGGCCCGATTTTGAGATTCAGTTTCTGAATGGAACAACCGAGACGTTCGAGTTCACCGAAGCCCAAATTCCAGGGCGCCGGAGAGGCGCCGAATACGAAAAGAATGAACCTGAGGTCAAAGAGTGGCCGGTCAACAAATGGCCAAACAAGAATCAGATTTTTGAAATTGTGAGAAACGCTGCGGCGATAAAAAGGGAAAAAGCGAACAAGCTCGCAGCACGCGGTTCGCCCTATCCGCAAGACGTCGGATTGCTCATTTATCTCAATGCCTTGGAATTCTGGAATGAGGACAAACTAAACAGCATTGCTACCGTTTTCGATGATGCGGTCGAACCTGCCAAAGGAACGTTTAGCGCCGTATGGATTTTATGGAATGGCGTGCTTTACGATCTTTCCTAAGCTTGGTTTGTTCGCCGCAAGCAAAATGAATTTCAGCCATGGACATTGACTTTTTTAGTGCTTCGCTTTCCGCATCCGAGCCGCCGGCGCTTTCGCCGCCGCTGCGGGCGCTTTGGTTCGACGCCAAGGGCGACTGGGACGCGGCGCATAAATGCGTCGACGACAAATCCGATCCAGACAGCATGTGGGTCCACGCCTATCTCCATCGCAAGGAAGGCGATCTCTCGAACGCCGGCTACTGGTACGCCCGCGCGCAGCGAGAGCCGCATAGAGGCGCGCTTGAGGAAGAATGGCGCGAGATTGTCGAAGCGCTTCTCGGAACGCCGTAAGGAGAGAAAATGACCCGCGCCGCGCTTTTTATTCTCGCATGTATCGTGGCGGCCCCGGCCCCGGCGCTCGCGGAGGAGCCCTCCAAGGAGGATCGCGCCGAGATCGACGCCTGTCTCGCGCTTGCCGCCGACAAAGCCAAAAAGGCGGCGCCGCCGAAAGACGAGCTTGAAGAAGCGCCCGGCGCCGAAGCCCGTCTCGCCGCCGCGGCAGAGAAAGCGGGGCATGATCGGTCGAGCTGCGTCGGCGCGCTCGCCAAGGCCTGCATCCAGAAGGAAGGCAATATTTCCAACGCCGTGCTGAACGAATGCTACAGCCGCGAGGCGGCGGTCTGGGATGTGCGGCTCAACGCCTCCTATCGCGCGGCGCTCGCGAAAATGGACAAGGACGCCGCCGATAATCTCCGCAAGACTGAGCGCGCCTGGATCGCCTGGCGCGACGGCGCCTGCAAGCAGCCGGAAGTCACGTTCAAAGGAACGATGGCCGGCCCCATGCAGGAGTGGTGCATGATGGACCTCACCGCCCGTCAGTCGTTCTGGATGGCGGGCTGGGCGGAGTGACCTCGTCATCCTCGGCCGAAGCGCGTGAATTGCTGCGCAGCATTTTCGGCTTTGCGGACTTTATGCCGGGTCAGGCGGAGGTCGTCGACGCCGTGCTTGCCGGCCGCGACGCCATCGCCATCATGCCGACAGGCTCAGGCAAATCGCTCCTCTATCAGCTGCCGGCCGCCGCGCCAGGACCTGGACTCGTCCTCGTCTGCTCGCCGCTCATCGCGTTGATGCGCGACCAGCTTCGGACGCTCGTCGACAAGGGCGTCGGCGCCGTCGCGCTGCATTCGATGCAGGAGGACGAGGAAGCCGCCGCCGCGATCGACGCCGTGGCGTCGGGCCGCGCCCGGCTCCTTTACGCCGCCCCCGAGCGTCTCGCCCAGGAGGGAACGCAACATTTATTGCGCAACATTCGCATCAAGCTGTTCGCGGTCGATGAAGCGCATTGCGTCTCGCATTGGGGCCATGAATTTCGCCCCGACTATCGTGCGCTCGGCGAAATTGCGCGAAAGCTGGGCGCGCCGCCGATGCTCGCGGTCACCGCGACGGCCAGTCCGCGCACGCGCGACGACATCGCCCGCACGCTGTTTTCGCGCCCGCCCGAGATTTTTCAGCGCTCCTTCGCGCGGCCGAATCTGTCGCTCGATTTCGCGCAAAAGCGCGCCGGACTGCGCCAGACCGTCGACTTTGCGCGCAAGGGCGGCGCGAAGGAAAGCGGGATCATCTATTGCAACTCACGCAACAAGACCGACGCGCTGGCGCGCGAACTCTCGCGGCTCGGTTTCGACGCGCTTCCCTATCACGCGGGACTCGACGCCCATACGCGCTCGGAAAGTCAGGACGCCTTCTTTACGCGCAAGGGCGCGGTGATGGTCGCGACCATCGCCTTCGGCATGGGCGTCGACAAGCCGGACGTCCGCTTCATCGTTCACGCCGATCTGCCGACTTCGGTCGAGGGCTATTATCAGGAGATCGGCCGGGCCGGGCGCGACGGCGCGCCCGCTCGCGCGCTGACGCTGTTTTCGCCTGCGGAGCTGGCGTTGCGTTGGCGCATTCCCGAAACGGCGCACGACGACGAGCCGGCCGCCGGCGATTATGCGAGACGCCAAGCGATGGCGCGCCTTGCGGCCGCCTCGAGCTGCCGGTTCCAGCGGCTCCTCGCGGAGTTTGGCGAAGAGAGCGGACCTTGCGGCAAATGCGACCACTGTCGCGGCGGACCGCTCGCTTTGCCGCGCCGCTTGTCTTCTCTTGCACTTGGGTGGCGCGCCGCGCTCGCAAGCGGCTTCGCGGCGCGCGGCGACGTTGCGGAGGCGGAAGCGGACATTCCCCAAGTCGCGCCCGCGCCGGCTGAGGCGCCGATAGAACGACGAGAGGAACCCCCGCTCACCGTCGACGACGCGCGGCTCTTGCGCGCGCTCGAGGCCGAGCGCCTCGCCATTGCAAAAAGGCGCGGCGTCGCGCCGCGCGCTGTGGCGTCCGAACAGGCGCTGCGCGCGCTCGCGCGCGAGAGGCCAGAAAGCGTCGACGATCCGCTGTTGCGCGAGATCGCCGATGCAGCGGCGCTGCTGCGCGTGATCGACCAAGCGCGCTGAGCTCGGCCAGGGTATCGTTTCGCGCCGCAGCATTGTATAGGCTCCCTCGTGCATTCCCCGCCTGAAGTCGCATCCCCCAACACGCCAAACGCCGCCGAACTTCGACAGGTCATGTTCGGGCTCGGCCTCGCGATGCTGCTCTCGGCTCTCGACCAGACGATCGTGGTCACGGCCATGCCGACCATCGCAGTGGATCTCGGCGATCCTCAGGACCTCCCCTGGATCGTGACGGCCTATCTCATCGCCGCGACGGTGGTGACGCCGCTCTATGGCAAATTCGCCGACGTCTACGGGCGGCGCATCGTCATCCTTATTGGCGTCGTCACTTTCATGATCGGCTCTGTCGCCTGCGCTTTGGCGCCGAGCATGGCGGCGCTCGCCGGCGCGAGGGTGATCCAGGGTCTCGGCGGCGGCGGCCTGATCTCACTTGGGCAGACGATCGTCGCCGATCTTGTCTCGCCCCGAGAGCGCGGCCGCTACCAGTCCTATTTCGCCGCTGTGTTCATCACCTCGAGCATCGCCGGCCCGGCGCTCGGCGGTTTTTTTGCGCAATATTGGCACTGGTCGCTGATCTTCTGGATCAATCTGCCGCTTGGACTCGCGGCGCTCATTATCGTCAATGCGCGCTTGAAGCGCCTGCCAGAGACACGCCATCCGCACCGCGTCGATTATCTCGGCGCAATGGCGCTGATCGCGGCCTCCGGTCTTCTTGTGCTGGCGCTCGGCTGGGGCGGCGTTCGCTATCCTTGGCGCTCGGCGCCGATTCTTGGCCTACTCGCCGTCTCGACCCTGGCCTGGGCGCTGTTCGCCTGGCGCACCGCGCGCGTTGACGAGCCTCTTATTCCGTTACGCATTCTCGGACTTGCAATTGTGCGCGACGCCATTTTCTCGAGCGCGTTCGGAATCGGCGGCTTCGTCGGGCTCTCGGTGGTGATGCCGATCTATTACGAAATCTGCGGCGGCATGAATGCGAGCGATTCGGGGCTGACGCTTATTCCGCTGATGGTCGGCACTGTCGCCGGCGCCACACTGTCCGGACGAATGATGGCGCATGTGAAGCATTATAAGGCGGCGCCGCTTCTGGGGCTTGGCGCGGGCTTCCTCGCCGCGCTCGGCGCGGCTGCGATGATGGGTTCGGGCCGCTCGCTTCTCTTGCTCAACGCCTTGCTCACCGTCACGACTTTCGGGATTGGGGCGATGCTCCCGGTTGCGACCGTCTCGGTGCAGAATGCGGTCGATACGCGCGATCTCGGCACGGCGACCGCGTCGATGCAATTTTTTCGGCAGCTTGCGGCAGGCGCGATCGTCGCGCTTTTCGCGGCGTTGGCGATTGGCGGCGGCCGCGCGCAACTGCTCGAACAGCTGAAAACGGACGCCGACGGCGCCGCTTTGCTTTCGAGCTTCCGTCTCGTTTTTCTCGCGCTTGCCGTTTGCCTCGGTCTTTCCTTTATCTTCCTGGCGCGAATGGAGGAACGACCGTTGCGCGGCGAACGACGCGCTTAGCTCGATTTTCGGCGCGGCTTTTCTATTTGCCCCCACGGCATGGAATTTTCTAGAAAGGTCGCGCCTTTCCACGCCGCAAGGACCCTTCCATGGCTTCTCTCAACAGTTTCAAGGCATGCCAGACGCTCGTCGTCGGGGACCGGTCCTATCAATATTTCTCGTTGAAAGCGGCGGAGGAAAACGGGCTTCGAGGCGTCTCCCGCCTGCCCTATTCGCTTAAGGTCGTCCTCGAAAATTTGCTGCGCAACGAAGACGGCCGTTCGGTCACCAAGGAGTCGATCGAAACCCTCGCCAAATGGCTCAGTGAAAAAGGCAAGACTGAACGCGAAATCGCCTTTCGGCCGGCGCGCGTGCTGATGCAGGATTTTACCGGCGTGCCGGCGGTCGTCGACCTCGCGGCGATGCGCGACGCCGTCGTCGCGCTCGGGGGGACCGCGCAGAAGATTAACCCGCTTGTGCCTGTCGACCTTGTCATCGATCATTCCGTGATCGTCGACAGTTTCGGAACGCCGCAGGCTTTCGCCCGCAACGTCGAACTCGAATATGAGCGCAATGGCGAGCGCTACCGCTTTCTAAAATGGGGCCAGTCGGCCTTCGACAATTTCCGCGTCGTGCCTCCAGGCACCGGCATCTGCCATCAGGTCAATCTCGAATATCTCGGGCAGACCGTTTGGACGCGCACGGAGCGGATCGACGGCAAGACGGTCGAACTCGCCTATCCCGACACGCTGGTCGGCACCGACTCGCACACGACCATGATCAACGGCCTCGCCGTTCTCGGCTGGGGCGTTGGCGGCATCGAGGCTGAAGCCGCGATGCTCGGCCAGCCTTTGTCGATGCTCGCGCCGGAGGTGATCGGCTTCAAGCTGACCGGCGCGCCGAAAGAAGGGGTGACGGCGACGGACATCGTTCTGACCGTTACGCAGATGCTGCGCAAAAAGGGCGTGGTCGGAAAATTCGTCGAGTTCTTCGGCCAAGGCCTCGATCATATGAGCCTCGCCGATCGCGCGACGATCGCCAATATGGCGCCTGAATATGGCGCGACCTGCGGCTTCTTTCCGATCGATCAGGAGACGCTTGCTTACTTGCGCATGTCGGGGCGGGCCGACGATCGGATCGCATTGATAGAGGCATATGCGCGCGCGCAAGGCATGATGCGCGAAGCCGGCGCGGCTGATCCGGAATTCACCGATACGCTGACCCTGGACCTTGCGGAGGTGACGCCCTCTCTCGCCGGTCCGAAGCGTCCGGAGAGCCGGGCGTCGCTCGCTGAAGTCGGGTCGGCGTTCGTCAGCGCGCTCGCGACCGAATACAAAAAGGAAGACGGGCTCGGGCAACGCTACGGCGTCGAGGGCGAAAGTTTCGATCTCGGCCATGGCGACGTGGTCATCGCCGCCATCACCTCCTGCACCAACACGTCGAACCCGAGCGTGCTCATTGGCGCCGGATTGCTGGCGCGCAACGCGCTCGCGCGCGGATTAAAGACAAAGCCCTGGGTGAAGACCTCGCTCGCGCCGGGCAGTCAGGTCGTCGCGCAATATCTGGCGAAGTCCGGATTGCAGAAATATCTCGACGAACTCGGCTTCAATCTCGTCGGCTTCGGCTGCACGACCTGTATCGGCAACTCGGGGCCACTGCCGCCGGCGATCTCGAAAACCATCAATGCGCATGACCTCGTCGCGGCGTCGGTGCTGTCGGGCAATCGCAATTTCGAAGGCCGCGTCAATCCCGACGTCCAGGCGAATTATCTCGCCTCGCCGCCGCTCGTCGTCGCTTACGCGCTCGCGGGAACGATCGCCATCGATTTGACGAAGGAGCCGCTCGGACATGACAGCGCCGGCGCGCCCGTCTATCTGCGCGACATTTGGCCGGCGAATACGGAGATCGCGACCTTCATCCGCGATCAGGTGACGCGCAATCTGTTTCGCGAAACTTACGCGAATGTCTTTTCGGGCGACGAGCACTGGCGGGCGGTCGAAGCGCCAAGCAGCGAGACTTATGGGTGGGACGATCACTCCACCTATGTGCGCAATCCGCCCTATTTCGTTGGCTTGAAGCACGAACCCAAGCCCATCGAAGACATTGTCGGCGCGCGCATCCTCGCGCTTTTCGGCGATAAGATCACCACCGATCACATCTCGCCCGCCGGTTCGATAAAGGCGGCTTCTCCCGCGGGCAAATGGCTCATCGAGCATGGCGTCGCGCCCGCCGACTTCAATCAATACGGGACGCGGCGCGGCAATCACGAAGTGATGATGCGCGGGACTTTCGCCAACATCCGCATCAAGAATCACATGATGCGGGACGAGAATGGCCTCACGCCGGAAGGCGGATTGACCCGCCATTATCCGGGCGGCGAGATCATGCCGATCTATGACGCCGCCATGCGCTACGCGGAAGAGGGCGCGCCGCTTGTCGTTTTCGCCGGCGCCGAATATGGCAATGGATCGTCGCGCGACTGGGCGGCGAAGGGCGCCATGCTGCTTGGCGTTCGCGCCGTGATCGCCAAAAGCTTTGAGCGCATCCATCGTTCCAATCTTGTCGGCATGGGCGTGTTGCCGCTCACCTTCGCCGAAGGGACAGGCTGGGACACGCTCGCCTTAAAGGGCGATGAGACCGTCACTATTCATGGCTTGCACGAGGGACTTACGCCGCGCAAGACATTGGTCGCCTCGATCTCCTTCCCGGATGGGTCCACCAAAACCGCGCCGCTACTCGCGCGCATCGATACGCTCGACGAATTAGAATACTTCAAGAACGGCGGCATTCTTCCATATGTGTTGCGACAACTCGCCCCTTAAGACTCGAAAAAAACGATTGACTTGCTTAAGGTCATCCGACAGCGTTGACGCGCTTTGCGTTGAATTCGGGCCGTTGCGGTTGGAATACGTTCAACGCAACGCTCTAAAAAAAGAAAAAGTCACGACGCGAAGAAGAGGAAATCAACATATGACCAAATACGCCTTGGCGGCGACGGCCGCTTTGTTTCTGACGATGACTGCGCCGTCGTTCGCTTTTGACGCCGCCGTCGGTCAGCGCGCGCCGAGCCAGGCGACCCGCATCAGCTGCGATACGCATGGCGAGGACGACCAGGCGGTTTGCGCCAGCAAGTGCGAGGACGCCTATCTCAAGGACCAGCAGGGCTGGACAGCGGACATGAGCAAGATCAAGGCGGCCAAGAAGGCTTGCGACGAGAAGTGCGGCTGCCCGCAGAACTCGAAGAACCTCTAAAAGTCTCTTCAGTTTGAGCCCAAGCGGGCGCGCGAACATTCGCGCGCCCTTTTTGCGACGCGCCAATCAAGTCGTTAGAAGTACAATATTTTTTGTTGCCCGGCGTCCGCTGTGACATGCGGCGGCGCGAGCCGTCGTGCAAGTGACGCGCAATTGACATGAACGGCCACATACGACATCGTCCCGCCGCTTATTGCGTGAGGTGAGGCCGTTGCTGTTCAGGCGGGAGGGGTCAAGCGCAAGCGCAGTCTGGACGCCCCAACGGGCAAGTAAAGGAAACGACCAAAATGAACAAATACGCCATTGTGACGGCGGCCGCGCTTGTCGTCGGCATGATCAGCCCGGCCTTCGCGGATTGCGACGTCCGTAAAGCGGACGAAGACAAGCAGGCCAAATGCGCTGAAAAATGCGATGACGAATACATCTCTCGCAAGATGAATTACGGCGCCAATCAGGCTGAAGTCGCCGCCAATAAGAAGGCTTGCGACGCCGGCTGTGGCTGCCCGCAGAACTCCAAGGACCTCTGAGCCGAAGCTTTCGGATCGGAAAAAACGAATAAAAATCTTTGGGGCGCGCATCCATTGCGCGCCCATAGTTTTTTAGGCGCGCGTCCTATTGCGAGTAGATATTCCCGTCCGGACCTTTCCAGCCTTTTGGGTCTTCGTAAAAGCGGTATTCCTCGTCAAAGCTCACTGTCGCGCCGGGCGGCACATATTGCTTGCCCTTTGGATCGACGCTGCGCGGCGCCGTCACATAATGTTTTCCCGACGAGCAGCCTTCCAGATATTGTCCCGCGTCGTCGGGCTTGCATTCGAGATTGGCGCCTTCGGGAAACTCGACCCGCGCGTTGAAGAAAATCTCAAAGCCCTTCTCTCCCGTCGCATGCATTTCCAGCCGCTCGCTCATCGTCTGCTTGAATTCGACGATCTTGCCCGGCTTGTCGAAGCGCTCTTTGAGCAGATTTTCGAAAATCTGCCGCGCATGCGCCTCGGTCGGATCGCAGCCGCCGAACATGCAAAAAGCATTGGCCGGATTCGCCGAAAGCGACATGAGCGCCGTCGCGACGACGAGCGTGATGAAAGCGCCTCGCATGATTTTCCTCTCCTCGCCTATGTATTCGCCGCTTCAATAGCGCGTCTTTTTTGGACTTATAGCATTATCGCATCGCAGCCGCGCGCGCCTAGCGGTCGGGCGTCGTCGGGTCGCCCCAAAGATCCTTCACCTGGTCGAAGTGGAGCGCAGGATCATAGCCGTTGGGCGTAAGACCAAGCCAATCCGAAGAAAGCCTCCCCAGCGAGGAAAGCACGGCGTAAGAGGCGACCACGCGGTCGCGCTGCGCGGAGATGAGGGCGATGCGCGCGCTGAGCAGCTCCTGTTGCGCGATGAGGATTTCGAGCGTCGTCCGCACGCCGGCTTTTGCCTCTTCCCGCACGCCATAGAGCGCGCGCTCGGCGGCGGCGATCTGCGTTTGCGCCGCGGCGACCTGCGTTTTAGCCGCCTGCAGCGCGCCCCAATAGGCGCGCACCAGTGAGAGAACCTCGGCGCGCGCGACGTCAGCGTCGAACCTGCGCTGTCCGGCGGTCTCCTTGGCCTGCCGCACGCGGGAAGACGTCAGGCCGCCCTCGTAAATCGGAACGCTCAGACGTCCGCCGACACTCGCCCCGATGTTGCGGTTGCCGATGCCGGCGACGTCGGTCTGAGTGAAAATATCGCCCACGACCGACAGTTTGGGCATGAACTCCGATTCGAGCGCCTTGATGTCGAGATCGGCGACGTCTGCATCGTGCAGCGCGGCGAGAATGAACGGATGTTCGGTCTGTGCAATGCGCTCCGCTTCTTCGCGCGATTTCGGCAGCAATCGGTCGATTGGCGCGCCTGGCGACAGCTTCGTGGGTTCGACGCCGACAGTTCTGCGATAGACGCCTATGCTCGCGTCGAGCGCGGCGCGCGCGGCGCTGGCGAGAGATTTTCCTGCGGCAAGCCGCGCCTCGACCTGCGCGACATCCGTCAGCGTAATCTGTCCATATTGATAGCGCTCGCGCGTCTGGCGCAATTGTTCCTTCAGGACCGCGACATTGCTTTCCTGAAGTTTGAGCGCCGCCGTGTCGCGCAACACATTCATATAGGCGGTGACGGCGTCAAACAACACGCGCTGCTCGGTAAGGCGCAAACGTTCGCGTCCGGCGAAGACGCCCGACTCTGCGGCGCGCGTTTCATTCTGGGCCTTGAAGCCGTCGAAGACCGGCTGCTCGAAGGTCAAAGTGGCGGCGCGAGGAACGCTGCCGCCGTTCTGAATATTTTTCGTGATGAGGGTATCGGTCGGGTCATTGATATTGACGTCGCGCTGCTTTGTGACCAGGCGATTGCGTTGCACGCCGAGATAGCCGTCGCCAGTGATGCGTGGCCTCATGCCGGCTTTCGCCTGCGGCACATTCTCGTCGATCGCGCGCAGCTGCGCCCTGTTGGCGTTGAGCTGCGGATTGGCGTTATAGGCCCGACACATCGCGTCTATCAGGGTTTCGGCGTGCGCCGTGGCGGCGCTCGCGAGGAGGCAGATGACGACCGAGGCGACGCGGCGCATGCTCACCGGTCAGCCCCCGCTTGGTTGCGGGGAAGACGACTCTGGCGAACGACAGAAGAACGCGTAAAGCGCTGGCAGAACGACAAGCGTGAGGAGCGTCGCGCTGATGAGGCCGCCGATGACGACCGTCGCGATCGGCTTTTGCACCTCGGCGCCGGTGCCGGTCGCGAGCGCCATCGGCAGGAAGCCGAGCGACGCTACAAGCGCCGTCATGGCGACCGGTCGCAGTCGCGTCATCGCGCCTTTGAAGATCGCCGGGCGCTCGGGCATGCCGCCGGCGATCAGTTGCGAAATATAGGTGCGCATGACGAGGCCGTTCAGCACCGCGACGCCCGAGAGCGCGATAAAACCGACCGCCGCCGAGACCGACATTGGCATGCCGCGCAGCCACAGCGCGGCGACTCCGCCTGACAGCGCGAGCGGCACCGCGGTGAAGACCAGCAGCCCGTCGCGCACCGAGCCCAGCGCAGAATAGAGCAGCAGAAAGATCAGGAAAAAGCAGACCGGCACGACGACCATCAGCCGCGCGCGCGCCGCGGCGAGATTTTCGAACTGGCCGCCCCAGGCGATCCAATAACCCGGCGGCAGGGTCACCTTCGACTCGATTTTCGCCCGCGCCTCGTCGACAACCGAAGCGATGTCGCGTCCGCGCACATTGGCGGTGACGACGACCCTCCGACGGCCGTTCTCGCGCGAAATCTGGTTTTGTCCGTCGACGACGGAAAATTTCGCCACCTGCTTGAGCAGCACGACCGGCGTATTGCCGGCCGCCGAGGGGAGTGCGACCGGAATGGATTCTAACGCCTGCGCGTCTTCGCGCAAATTGTCCTGCAGACGAACGAGGATGGGGAAGCGGCGGTCGCCTTCAAACACGACCCCGGCCCTTTGTCCGCCGATCGCTGCGCCGATGACGTCCTGCACCGCCCCGACGCTCAGGCCAAGGCGCGCGATCGCGGCCTTATCGACCGCGACGTTGAGGATCGGCAATCCAACCACCTGTTCGACCTTCACGTCGGTCGCGCCCTTGACCGTATTGAGAATGCCGGCGATCTGATTGGCGGCTTTCAGCATGACGTCGAAGTTTTCGCCGAACACTTTGACGGCAATATCGCCGCGCACGCCGGCGAGCAATTCATTGAAGCGCAATTGAATGGGCTGCGTGAACTCGTAATAGTTGCCCGGCAGTTGCGCGAGCCGCGCCTTCATTTTTTCAATCAGCGCCGCCTTGTCCAGGCCCGGGTCGGGCCATTTGTCGTGCGGCTTCAGCATAATGAAAGTGTCGGTCAGGTTCGGCGGCATCGGATCGGTTGCGATCTCGTTCGTGCCGGTCTTGGAGAACACGTAATCGACCTCAGGAAAGCTGCGCAGCGCGTTTTCGATCTCAAATTGCATCCCCTGCGCCTGGGTGAGCGATGCGCTCGGGATTCGATTGGCCTGCATGGCGAGGTTTTTCTCATCAAGCGTCGGAACGAACTCTTCACCCAACGTCAGGTAAAGAAGCGCCGCAAGGACGAAGGCGCCAGCGCCGATGGCGATCGGCTTCAAAGGCGCCGACATCGCCCATTTCAAGATCGGCTCGTAGGCGCGCTTGAGCGCGCTGACGACGACGTTTTCGGATTCGCGCACGCGTCCTGAAAGCGCGATGGCGATCATCGCCGGGAAAAACGTCAATGAAAGGACGAATTCCGAAGCGAGCGCCATGATGACGGTCATCGCCATCGGATGAAACATCTTTCCTTCGACGCCCGAAAAGGTCAGGATCGGCACATAGACGAGAATGATGATCGCCTGTCCATAGACCGTTGGGCGCCGCATCTCGACCGCCGAGTCGATGACCGTCGTCAGACGCTCCTCCAGCGTGAGCGCGCGTCCCAAGGCGTTCTGACGCTGCGTCAGACGACGCAAGCAGTTCTCGGTGACGATGATCGCGCCGTCGGCGATCAATCCGAAGTCGAGCGCGCCGAGACTCATCAGATTGGCGCTGATCTTTCCGGCATACATGCCGACGCCGAGCAGCAGCATGGTCAGCGGTATGACCGTCGCCGTCACGAGCGCCGCTCGGAAATTGTCGAGCATCACGAAGAGCACGAGGATGACGAGCGCCGCGCCCTCGACGAGATTCAAGGCGACCGTCTTGATCGTGGCGTTGACGAGAACCGTGCGGTTCAAAATCGTTCGCACTTCAATGCCGGGCGGCAGCAATCGCCGGATCTCGTTCATCTTGGCGTCGACCGCGCTCGACACTTCGCGGCTGTTGGCGCCGATCAGCATCAGCGCAGTGCCGATGACGACCTCTTCGCCATTCATGCTGCCGCTGCCCATGCGCAGCTCGCGTCCGACGCCCACCTGCGCGATGTCCTCCACGCGCACCGGCGTGCCGCCGCGCGTCGAGACGACAACTTTGGCGATGTCATCGATTGATTCGAGGCGACCCGGACTGCGCACGACGAGACCCTCGCCATTGCGCTCGACATAGCCGGCGCCGCGGCTGATGTTGTTGCGCTCGATAATGCCGGCGAGATCGGCGAAAGAGAGTCCGAGAGCGAAGATTTTCGCGGGGTCGGGCTGAACGTGATATTCCTTGACGTAGCCGCCCAGCGAGTCGACGCCGGCCACTCCAGGGACGGTGCGGAGTTGCGGCTTGATGATCCAATCCTGCACGGTTCGCAGATAGGCGGTCCGTTCGAGCAGGGTATGCAGCCTTTGCCCTTCCGGCGTCAGATAATCGCCATTGCGCTGCCAGCCCGGCTCTCCGTCGCGCGACGGCTTTTCGTTGGATCGCGGCGCGTAATCCACCGCCCACATGTAAATTTCCGACAGGCCGGTTGCGACCGGGCCCATACGCGACTCGACGCCCGGCGGAAAATTCTCCTTGGCGACAGCTACGCGTTCGGTGACCTGTTGGCGCGCGAAATAGATGTCCACGCCGTCGGCGAAGACGGCGGTGACCTGGCCGAAGCCGTTACGCGAGAGCGAGCGAGTATATTCGAGCCCCGGTATTCCCGTGATCGCGTTCTCGATCGGAAAGGTAACCTGCTTTTCGATCTCGAAAGCGGAAAGCGCGGGCGCGAAGGCGTTAATCTGCACCTGATTATTCGTGATGTCTGGCACGGCGTCGATCGGCAATCTCAGGAGCGACCAAACGCCGAGCGGCACGGCGAGCGCCGTAAACAAAACGACAAGCCAACGGTTTCCGACCGAAAAAGCGATGAGATTCTTGAGCATCAGCGGCCGCTAGCGATCAAGACGACAGTTTTGGACGCGCGGTCGAAGCGTCGTCCGTGAAGTCGAGGAAGGATGGCCTTCGGCTCGCATCATTCCTCCGGAATGTTGTGTTTGCCGAGCTCCGCCTTTAATAAAAAGACATTGGAGACGGCGATCTCCTCGCCTTGCTTCAGGCCGGAGACGACTTCAACCGAATCGTCGTCGCCCCGTCCAAGTTCAACTTCGCGCTTTATAAATCCATCAGGCGTGCGCACGAAGACATTGGGATTCCCGTCAATCATCATCACCGCCGCGCGCGGAATTTTCAGCTTCACCCGCGCCTCTTTGAGCGAGATTTCAGCTTCGAGCAGACTGCCAGGCCGTAGCGAAAAATCTGGATTGGCGAAGCGCGCTAGGACGTGGCCCGAGCGCGTCTCCCGCGTGATCATCGCATTGACGTAAGTGATCTTCCCTTCGAATCCGCGACCTTCGGCGTTTTGAACGCGAACGTCCTGTCCCTCGCGCAACAGGCCAAGATCGGCGGCGGGCACGGCGAGTTCGACCTCTACGACGGAGAGATCGGAGACGACGTAGAGTTCCTTCGCCTGACCCTCCCCGCCAACCGGCTGTCCGACGTTGACCAGACGCTCGATGACGCGGCCCGCGATCGGCGAGCGAATTTCCTTGCGACGAAGGTCCCCGATCGGCTGCGAGGGCAGGGCGGCGATCTCCTGCTCGCTCATGTCCAGCGCCGCGAGCTTTTGCCGCGCCAGATCGAGCTTCACCTTGGATTCCGTAAAGACCGCCTTAGCCTTCAGAAAGAGCTGCTCTGCGGTGATCTTCTTTTCGAAGAGGCCCTTCTCGCGCTGATAGAGAATATTCTGCAGATCGAAGTTCGCCATTGCGGCGAGATATTCGCTTTTCGCTTCGGCCACCTCCCGCGAGTCGATAATCGCGATGGTTTCGCCGCGCGCGACGCTGTCGCCGAGTCGTTTGCGCAGTTCTTCGACGACGCCTGTAACTTTGGCGGCGACGCGCGCGACTCGGTCAGGATCGGGCTTGACGGCGCCGGGGGCGGTGAGCTGACGCGCGATAACTCCAGGACCAACCGCTTTTAGAGAGATTTTCGATGTCTCGATCTGAGCGGGCGAAAGTCGGATTTCGCCGTCGGGGCGTTCGGGCGCGGTCGCTTCCCTTTGGCGGTCGGGCGCGACGCGGTTACGCACGGCGCTTAAGAGCGACGGCAGCGCGGCGCCGATCGCAACGCTCGCGAGGAGAGCGAGAACGAGAACGGACCTTTTCCGGATCATGGTCGTTAAGTCGGCTCCGTTACGAGCGGTCTGGAAGGCGTAGCATTGGCGCGCCGCTCGAGCCATTGTCCGCCGCTGTGAAAGTGGGGATATCGCGAGTCCGGCGGTGATTTCTCTCATTAGAGGAATTCCCTCCGCCGGTCCATGCCAAGCGTCGCGGCTTTTACGCGCAGAGCCTTAATTTTAAATGATAAATTCCGGCCGAGCAGGCTGGGTTTCGTACGAACGATTCCAAGCGTCAGTCGAAACGCCGCCGTTCTGGGCGTTGCGAGCGTGGCGCCGAGAGACGTGACAAATCGGAAACAGCGGAAAAACTGTATTTCGCCATGGCCACTGCCCGCGAGATCACGAATCGCCGCGCTCTTTGCGCAGTCGCTCCCAATATTCGAGGCGCTTGGCGATCTCGCGCTCGAATCCGCGCTCGACCGGCCTGTAGAACTTTTGTGGCGAAAGCGCATCGGGCCAGTAGTTTTGTCCCGAGAAGCCGTCGGGCGAATCGTGATCATATTCGTAGCCCGCGCCATAGCCTTCTTCGCGCATCAGTTTCGTCGGCGCGTTGAGGATGATTTTCGGCGGCATGAGCGAGCCCTTTTCCTCGGCGACGCGTTGCGCGCGCTTGAAGGCGACATAAGCGGCGTTGGATTTTGGCGCGGTCGCGACGTAGATGACCGCCTGCGCGAGCGCGAGCTCGCCCTCGGGACTCCCCAGAAAATCATAGGCGTCCTTGGCGGCGTTGGCGACGACGAGCGCTTGCGGATCGGCGAGGCCAATGTCTTCGACGGCCATGCGCACAATGCGCCTTGCGAGAAACAGCGGGTCTTCTCCCGCCGCGAGCATGCGCGCGAGATAATAGAGCGCGGCGTCTGGGTCCGAGCCGCGGACGCATTTATGCAGCGCGCTGATAAGATTGTAGTGGCCTTCCTGCGCCTTGTCGTAGATCGGCGCACGCCGCTGCACGACCTCGACGAGTCCCGTTCGATCGAAAATTTCGCCGGGTTTCGCAGCGCGCCAGATCTCCTCGGCGAGCGTCAACGCCGCGCGGCCGTCGCCATCCGCCATGCCGACGAGCGCCGCGCGCGCGTCGGAGTCGAGCGGCAAGGGTTTGCCTTCGGCCTGCTCGGCGCGTTCAAGCAGGTGTTCGATCGCCGCCTCGTCGAGCGCCTTGAAGGTCATCACGCGCGCGCGTGAAAGCAGCGCCGCATTGAGCTCGAAGGAGGGGTTTTCCGTCGTCGCGCCGACGAGCGTGATCGTGCCGTCCTCCATCACCGGCAGAAAGGAATCCTGTTGCGCGCGATTGAAACGGTGAATCTCATCGACGAAGAGCAGAGTCCCCTGGCCGGCGGCGCGTCGGGCGCGCGCCGCCTCAAAGGTTTTTTTCAAATCCGCGACGCCGGAGAAGATCGCCGAAATCTGCACGAAGGCGAGTTTGGTTTCGTGCGCAAGCAGCCGCGCGACCGTGGTCTTGCCGGTGCCTGGCGGCCCCCAGAAAATGAGCGAACCAAGCGAGCCCGAGCGAATGAGCCGCGTCAGCGCGCCATCGGGTCCAAGCAGATGATCCTGGCCTGCGACCTCGTCGAGACGCGTCGGCCGCAATCGGTCCGCAAGCGGACGCGGCGCGTCGTCTTCGAGCTTTGCGGCTTGGAACAGGTCAGACATCGCCACTGATTAACATAGCGAGGCGGCTCGCTTGTGAGAATCTTGGGACGAAACAGGCTCTCTTTTTGCCCTGTTCTCGCCATCAGTGGACTTATTTGCTCATCAGATGCAATATATGCGCGAAAATCGTAAAGGGTGCGCGAGTGTCCAATGTTCAAAAGATCAGCGTGTCACTGACCAACCAGCAAATGGCGAACATCCGGGCGGCCATTGAGGCGGGCGAATATGCAACGCCAACCGAGGTCATTCGGGAGGCGATGCGCGATTGGCAGGCGAAACGCGCCGCGCGCCAGGATGAGTCGCGCCGCCTCCGCCAGATATGGGATGAAGGCAAGGCGAGCGGCGACGGCGGACCGGCCGACTTCGACGCGCTAAGGCGCGAAGCGCGAAGCCGTCTCAAGGATAAGAACGCCGCCGCGCGGAATGGCGAATGAGCTTCGGTGGAGCAAGCAGGCCCGCGAGGACCTGCTGCAAATCTACCTTGCGATTGGCCGCGACAACGTCGCCGCCGCCGAACGGGTCTATGATCGGCTCGACGAGCTTGCGGCGATGCTGAAAGAGCAACCGAGAATGGGACCGCGACGCAAAGACATTCGGGCCAAGGCTCGGATGCTCGTCGAGCGCCCCTACCTCATTCTCTATGAATTGACGCCCGACACGGATGAGGGCCCGGTCGAGCTCATTGAGATTGTGCGCGTCATGGACGGGCGGCGCGATCTTCCGAGCCGTGCGTAATGCAGTGTTTCTAAAGAATTTGGGCGCCTTCGCCCAACGCACCGCGATCTATCCGATTTCCACAATCCGCGCGCTGTGGTGGATCACCTCCGCCTTATCGCCGACGGACTTGCCCATCAGCGCCTTGGCGAGCGGCGCGACGTAGGGAATCAGTCCTTTCGTCGGATCGGCTTCATCTTCGCCGACGAGGCGGAAGCTGCGGCGCTCGCCGCCCTCGAGTTCGACGACGACGCGGTGGCCGAAGCGGACCACCGAATGATCGGCGATCGGGCGAATGACTTCGGCGCTCGCCCGGCGCGCCGTCCAATAGCGCTGATCGCGCTGCGCCAGCGCCAGCGCATGATTGTCCTCGCTCGCGGTCGCGCGTTCGATCTCCTTTTGCAAGCGCGCAAGTTCGCCTTCAATCTGTTCAAGGCCCTCGGGCGTCACAAGGTTGCGATGCGGGCTGATCGGCCGGTCTGGCAGATCCTCGCGCGGATTGTCGTCGTCCTGTTCCTTGGTGAAAGCCGAACTCATGCGTCTCTAACCCTCGGTTCGCCGCGCCGACGCGGCGAGCATCCTCAACAAAAATAAATCGGCCCAAGCGGGCCGTTCGCCAGCATTAGAGCCGAGACGGGCGCGCTTGTCGAGAAATCGACGTCACAATGCGACGATTCGCGCGCTTTTGAAGGAGCTTAGCTTCGTCCCCTCATGGGCCAAGCTCGGAAAGACCCGGATAATCGGCGGGACGGGGGCCTTGCGGCCAGTAATATTTCCGCTCGCAGCGGCGGACGCGACACGGGAGCGGTCCTCCTTCGGGCGAAATCCTATCGACCCGCGCTCTCCGCCGGAAGGTTCAGCCCCATGTCGATCACGACGCGGCCGCGAATCTTGCCATTCACGATCGAGCGGGCGCGCGCTAACGCCTCGTCGAAAGGGATGGTCTCGCTCATGGCGTCGATCACGGCTGGATCGAGATCCTCCGCGATTCGCGCCCAGGCCGCTCGTCGCAAAGCGATGCGCGGGCGAACGCTCTCGACGCCGAGCAGCGAAACGCCGCGCAAAATGAAAGGCGCGAGATTCGCTGGCAGATCCATGCCGCCGACATTGCCGCAGGCGGCGATTGCGCCGTCGAAGCGCGTCTGCGCCAGAAGATTGGCGAGCGTGACGCCGCCAACGGTGTCAATTCCAACCGCGAAGCGTTGCGTCTGCAGCGGCTTTCCCGGCGCGGCAAGTTCTTCCCGGGCGATGATTTCGGCTGCGCCGAGGCGCTTCAAATAATCGCCTTCGCTGGCGCGTCCGGTGACCGCGGCGACGCGCCAGCCGGCCTTGGCGAGCAGGGCGACGGCGAAAGAGCCGACGCCGCCCGCCGAGCCGGTCACAACGGCAAGTCCGTCCTGCGGGCGCGCGCCATGACGCTCCAGCGCAAGCGCGCAGAACATCGCCGTCAGTCCCGCGGTGCCGACCGCCATTGCGCGCGCGGGCGTCAGCGGCGGGGGAAGTTTCGCAAGCCAATCTCCCGAAAGGCGCGCCTTCTGAGCAAAGCCTCCGTAGTGGGCTTCGCCGAGGCCGCATCCCGTCGCAACCACGATGTCTCCCCTCGCAAATTCAGGATGGGCGGAGCGCGACACGCGGCCAGTAAGGTCGACGCCGGGGATCATCGGGAAACGGCGCACGACCGGTCCTTTGCCGGTCACGGCGAGACCGTCCTTATAGTTGATCGCCGAGAAAGCGACGTCCACGTCGACGTCGCCATCCATCAGGTCGCGCTGATGCATGACGACGTATTCGGCGTGCTGGCCGTTATCGTTCTTATCGATGCGAATAGCCCGGAATTCGGTCACGTCGTCTGCCGCCTCCCCGCGAAGCGCGAAACGGCGCCTCTATCGAATAAAGTTAAAAAAAGAAAACATTGCGTGGTCACGGCCGTAAAGGCGAAAATGGCTCCGGATCAACTAAGCAGAATTATGCTGACTCAATAGTGCATAATATTCCTTGATGAAATGGCGCCAGTCTGTTAGGCACATCGCAAGTAACGGCGGGGCGCGATTCTATGCGGCGAAGCATTGATCATGGGCGTTTGGGGCAGCGCTCATCTCAAAAGGAAGTGGTGAGCAATCCGATGAATCAGACCAACAACATTGAGCTCGCAGCCGACATCGTCTCCGCCTATGTGAGCAACAACTCGGTCCCCGCCGGAGATTTGCCCGGACTTATCAACGAGGTTTACAACGCGCTGTTGCGCGTTGGCGCAGGCTCCGCGGTTACGCCGACCGAGCCGCCAAAGCCCGCCGTTCCCGTCAAGCGGTCGGTGAACAATGATTACATCATCTGCCTTGAGGACGGAAAGAAGTTCAAGTCGCTCAAGCGCCATCTGCGCACGCAGTATGGTCTCTCGCCTGAAGACTATCGTGAAAAATGGGGCCTTCCCGCAGACTATCCGATGGTTGCACCCAATTACGCAAAAGCGCGGTCCAACCTCGCCAAGCAAATGGGACTCGGTCAGCAGCGCCGGCGTCGCGGGAAGTAAAAAAGGCGGCCAATTGGCCGCCTTTTTTTAATTGACCTAAAATAGGCGCCGTTCGCGCGCAGCGGCTCGCCGCACGAATCGAGGATCAGCTCTCCTCGTCGCTCTCGATGTCGCCGTCGATCAATCCGGAAACGTCGTCGTCGCCTTCTTCCTCTTCGAGGAAAGTGTCGTCTTCGGACTCGCTGGCTTCAATCTCGACATCGTCCTCGACATCGATCGTTTCCGCTGCGGTCTCCGTTTCCTCGACTTCTTCAAGCGATACGGTTTCAGCGTTCTCTTTTTCGACTTCGCCTTCTTCTTCTTCTTCCACGACGCGCGCCGCCGAGCGCGTCAGCGCTACGACCTGGTAGATCGCGCCGCATTTGGGACAGGCGATCGGGTCCTTGTTCAAATCGTAAAATTTCGTCCCGCAGGACTGACATTGGCGTTTGGCGCCGAGTTCCGGTTTTGCCACGGTCGATTGGTCCTCGAGAAACAGCGTGGGAACGCCCCGCCGATAGTGAGAGACTATGTGGGCGCTCCGGTTAGTGGCGTCCTGCGTCGCTGTCAAATGGGAAATGCAATGTCTTCGCGCCCATTGCCAATCGGGGCGCGGATTGGCATAGAATCGAGCTCATGCGGGTGTAGCTCAATGGTAGAGCAGCAGCCTTCCAAGCTGAATACGAGGGTTCGATTCCCTTCACCCGCTCCAGCCTGTTTCTGAGCGTTAGCCTGTTTCTGGCGTTTCTTCGACCGGCGAGATCAGTCTGTCGAATGGCGGCGGGCGGCCGCTTGCCGCGACGGTCCCGGACGAAGTCGCCAAAAACATCCGCCGCGCGCTAGCGAATCGGCGCTCGCCGTTTACCAATCTTACGCGCTTCGGCCGGGGGGATGGCTATCGATACGGCAGCCGGCCGCGTCTGGGTCCTTGCGGCGCGATCCCGCAATCGTCCCAGAGAAGGACGGCGCGTTAATCTGAATGGTGGGTTTCGCGCCGAATGGGTCACGTCAACGCCAAGGCGCAAATCTTCCACGGCGCGGAAACCCCGCCGGAACGCAACATCAACTCGAATGAATAGCTGATTCGTGCCTGCTGCGTTCCCGGTTGATCCCAAAGCTTAACAGCAACGCCCGCAAAAGGGCCAATCTTCGCCGTTGACAGAACCGGCGAAAAGAGTCCGAGGGCGACCCTCCCGAGATGCGTTTCCGTCGCGACCATGGCGAGGCCGATTTGCAATTTGTGGTGTTTCGGTTTTGCCCAGCGTCCATATATTGTTGGAACAGAGCGTGACTCGCCGAGAGTCAGCGATTCGGGCGCGATTCGTTCGCAGGCTGTTCAGAAGGTAAAGTCGCGCCGTGCTCCAAGTTTCGATATGAAACGAAGGCGCGCCGCAGCGCGCGTCAGGCAGCAAAGAAGAACATGACAGTCGCGCCGTCTTACCCGGCGAGCCGCGCCGCTCCTCGCGCAAGGCCGTTCGATAGGGGCGTCGCGGCGGTGCTCGGCCCCACCAACACCGGCAAAACGCATCACGCCATCGAGCGGATGCTGTCCTTTTCTTCCGGCGTGATCGGCCTGCCTCTCCGCCTGCTTGCGCGCGAGGTTTATAATCGTGTGGCCGAGCGCATTGGCGCCGACAATGTCGCGCTCGTCACCGGCGAGGAAAAAATCAAACCGCGCGCGCCGGCCTATTGGGTGGCGACCGTCGAAGCGATGCCGCGCGACGTCGAGGCGGATTTTCTCGCGATCGACGAAATTCAGCTCGCCGCAGATCTCGATCGCGGCCACATTTTCACCGACCGGCTGCTGAACTGGCGCGGACGCCAGGAAACTCTCCTCATTGGCGCCGCCACGATGGCCCCGCTTATTACAGACCTCTTTCCTGGCGCGCCGATCTTCACGCGCCCCAGGCTTTCAGAGCTTTCCTTCGCCGGCGTCAAGAAAATCTCAAGGCTGCCGCCGCGCACGGCCATCGTCGCCTTTTCGGCTGAAGAGGTCTATGCGGTCGCGGAATTCATCAAGCGTCAGCGCGGCGGAGCGGCGGTCGTGCTTGGCGCGCTGTCGCCGCGCACGCGCAATGCGCAGGTCGAGCTCTATCAAAGCGGCGACGTCGACTATATTGTCGCGACCGACGCGATCGGCATGGGCCTCAACCTCGACGTCGATCACGTCGCCTTCGCGTCCGATCGCAAATTCGACGGACTTCGCCACCGGCGGCTGACGCCGGCGGAATTCGGACAGATCGCCGGCAGAGCGGGTCGCCATATGAGCGACGGCTTCTTCGGCGCGACGGGCCGCTGCCCGCCTTTCGAAGAGGATTTAGTCGAGGCTTTGGAGGATCACCGCTTCGATCCGGTGAAGACATTGCAATGGCGCAACAGCGTTCTCGATTTTTCGTCAATCGACGCGCTGGTTCATTCGCTCGACAAGTCGCCATCGCATCCCGATCTCATTCGCGCGCGCGTCGCGGACGATCAAAGGGCGCTGGAAGCTGTAAGCCGCGATGAGATCGCGCGCCGCAACGCAAAGACGGCCGCTGATGTCGCGCGCCTTTGGGAGGCCTGCCAGATCCCCGACTACCGAAAGACGTCGCCTGCGGCTCACGCCGAGCTGGCGCTCGCCGTCTTCGCCTTCATTGCGCGGCGTGGAAAGATTCCAGAAGACTGGATGGCGCGGCAGATCGAGGCGGTCGACCGCATCGACGGCGACATTGCGACTCTTTCAAACCGCCTCGCGCAAGTGCGCACCACAAGTTTCATCGCCAACCGTTCTGGCTGGCTCGACGACTCCGAGCATTGGCAGAGCGTCGCGCGTCGGGTAGAGGACAGCATATCCGACGCGTTGCACGATCGACTGACGCAGCGTTTCGTCGATCGCCGCACCAGCGTGCTGGTGCGCCGCTTAAGAGAGAACGCGATGCTTGAAGCCGAAATCAACGCCGCCGGCGACGTCATGGTCGAGGGCCAGCACGTCGGAAGCCTTCAGGGATTTCGCTTCACGCCCGATCCTGGCGCGGCCGGCGAAGCGGCGAAGACGCTGAACGCCGCGGCGCAGAAGGCGCTCGCTGGAGAATTCGAGGCTCGGGCGACCCGCGTATTCGACGCAGTCGATGACGCATTTGCGCTCGGCAATGACGGGCTCATTCGCTGGCTCGGGGAGCCGGTGGCGAGGATCGCCGCAGGCGCCGGCGCGCTGTCGCCGACGACGCGCATTCTCGCCGACGAACAGGTCACGGGGCCGGCTCTGGAGAAGGTCAAGCAGCGCCTCGATCTTTGGCTCGCGCAACACGTCAAGAAACTGCTCGGCCCTCTCGAACAGCTCGAAAAGGGCGGGGGTCTGGAAGGGGTGACGCGCGGCGTCGCCTTTCAGCTTGCGGAAGAACTGGGCGTGCTGGACCGCGCGCGCGTCGCCAAGGAAGTGAAGGGCTTCTCACAGGAGGACCGCGGCGCATTGCGCAAGCTCGGCGTGCGTTTCGGCGCCTATCACATTTACCTGCCAGCGCTTCTTAAGCCGGCGCCGCGAGCGCTTTCCGCGTTGCTGTGGGCGCTGCATCACGGCGGGCTCGAAAATGTGAAGGGTCTTGAAGAGGTGCCGCATCTTGCCGCCTCAGGACGCACGTCTTTCGCCGCCGACGCGTCTGTCCCAAAAGGATTCTACCGCGCCGCCGGCTTTCGGGTGTGTGGCGAGCGCGTCGTGCGAGTCGATATTCTGGAGCGTCTCGCCGATCTCATTCGGCCGGCGATCGCCTACCGCCCTGGGCTCACGGCGGGGGCGCCGCCGCCCGGCGCGGCCGACGCCGACGGCTTCGTCATCACCGTCGCGATGACCTCGCTGACCGGCTGTTCCGGCGAGGCTTTCTCCTCGATCCTCAAATCTCTGGGCTATGCGTCGACGCAACGTCCCGGACCCGCGATCACCGTGGCGCTCGTCCCGGCGGCTCCGATGGAGCCGGTGACGCCAAAAACTGGAACTTCGGAGCAGGAAGCGCCGGGCGAGCAGATCCAGGCTGAAAGCGCCGCGGAAACGCCCGCGCCGGCCGAAGCGGAGACCGCGCTCGAGCCGGAGCCGGCGGCATCGACCGAGGAAGGTCCGGTTGAGACGTCTGCGGCCGCCGAAGCGCCAAAAACAGAAGCGCCAACGTCGCTCTCCCTCGGCGAAGCAGCGGCTGCGACAGACGAGCCGCGGGAAGCCGCCGCAACGGCTGAAGCGCAGGGAGAGATTGGGGAGACCGGGCCGACTGCGACGCCGGACATGATTGAGGTCTGGCGTCCTCAGCGCCACGCCCATTCCGGCCCCCGGAGTCGCGAAGCTGGCGCGCCTCGCGCGCGAGAGCAGGGCGCCGATGAGAAACGGCCGCCGCGCCGCGACTATCGTTCGCGGACTGAAGCGCCGGGCAAGGATGCGCGACCCGCTGGAAAGCCGCGCCCCGAGGGCCGTCCGCCGCGCGAGGATGCTCGCGCCCGGAGACCTGGAGGTTTCGGCCCGTCGGAGCGGCGCGAGCGTCAGCCAGATCCGGATTCCCCTTTCGCCAAGCTTGCCGCTCTCAAGGCCGAGCTTGAAAAGAAAGGCAAATAGCCGCGCTTAACTTTCTCGCGCGGGCTTCGCCATTGTATTGCCAATAGTCGCGTGGACAACTATCGCAGCCCGGGGGCGGGCGCGGCCAAGGCCAAGTTGCTAGAGGGGCTTATGACAAAAATTTTGCCCGTGATCATGTGTGGAGGATCTGGGACGCGGGTTTGGCCCGAGTCGCGCGAGACCCTGCCGAAGCAATTCATCCCACTCGTGGGCGAACGCTCGACCTTCCAGACGACTCTCGCCATGCTCGACGACCCTGCCTTCGAACGGCCGATCGTCATCTCCAACTTCGACTATCGCTTCCTTGTCGCCGACCAGCTGCGCGAGATCGGCGCGCAAGCCGACGTCGTGCTCGAGCCGTCGCGCCGGGACTCGGGGCCAGCGGTCGCCGTGGCGGCGGGCCTTGCCGCACGCCGCGCGCCCGACACGGTGGTCGTCGTGCTTGCCGCAGATCATGTGGTGCGCGATCCCGAGGGCCTCGTCGATCTCTGCAAACGCGCAAGCGCGGCGGCGACCGAGGGCTATATCGTGACGCTCGGCGTTAAGCCCGACGGCCCCGCCACGGGATATGGCTATCTGCGCCCCGGCGCGCCGCTCGAGAGTTGTTGCGACGTCTATAAGCTCGAGGCCTTCGTCGAAAAGCCTGACCGCGAAACGGCGCAGGAATATATCGACGCCGGCTATTTCTGGAACAGCGGCAATTTCATCTTCCGCGCCGACGTGATGCAGTCGGAGCTCGCGCAATTCGAGCCGGGGATTTTCGCCGCGGCCGAAGCCGCCATCGAAACCGCGCGCCAGGACCTCAGCTTCACGATTCTCAACGCTGAATCCTTCGCGCATGCGCCGAAGAAATCCATCGACTACGCGGTGATGGAGAAGACCGAAAAGGCGGCGCTTATTCCCGCCGACATCGGCTGGTCCGACGTCGGCACCTGGCGCGCGGTATGGGAATTGTCGGAGCGCGACGAATTCGGCAATTCGGTGCGCGGACACGGCGTCGTCATGGATGCGCGCAACGTCCATGTGCGCTCAGAGGACACGCTGACCACGGTGGTGGGCGTCGACGACATCATCGTCGTCACCACGCAGGACGCGGTGCTGGTGCTCAGCCATGAGCATGGCGATCAGGTCAAACAGCTCGTCGACGAGCTGCGCAGCAAGAACCGGCGAGAGGCCGGCGAACATAAGCGCATCTTTCGGCCCTGGGGTTATTATCAGGGGATCGACGAAGGCCAGCGCTATCAAGTGAAGCGCATCGTGGTGAAGCCGGGCCAGCGCCTGTCGCTGCAAAAGCATTTCCACCGCGCCGAACATTGGATCGTGGTGCGCGGCACGGCGGAGGTCGGCCGCGACGACGAGATGCATCTCGTCCACGAAAATGAGTCGATCTATCTGCCGATCGGCTGCCGGCATCGCCTGACCAATCCCGGCAAGATCGATTTGGAGCTTATCGAAGTGCAGACTGGCTCCTATCTTGGCGAAGACGATATCGTCCGCTTCGAGGACGCGTATAATCGGGGTTAAGTTTTTTGCAGTTTAGCCGCGTCATGGCCGGCCTTGAGCCGGCCATCCACGTTTGCGTCGCGCTAATTCTGCAAATTGCAGCAGCGGCTCGGCGTGGGTGGCCGCGACAAGCGCGGCCATGACGCAACGCGACACAATCGTCAAAATCTGTGGCCTTTCTTCGCCGGAGACGCTTCTCGCGGCGATCGAGGCCGGCGCGGATATGGCGGGCTTCGTCTTCTTCGAGAAGAGCCCGCGCCACATCGATCTTGAGACTGCCCGCACGCTGGGGCGCATCGCTGGCGATCGCATCAGCAAAGTCGCGCTTACTGTCGACGCCGACGATGGGGCGCTAGAAGAAATCATCAACGCGCTCGCGCCCGACTATCTGCAGCTTCATGGGAAGGAGACGCCGGCGCGCGTCGGTGAAGTGAAGACGCGTTTCGGACTGCCGGTGATCAAGGCGGCTGGCGTTGCGACAGCCGGCGATGTCAAAGCGGCGCGCGCCTATGAAGGCGTCGCGGACGTTATCCTCTTTGACGCAAAGCCTGCGCCGAACGCAGCCGTTCCCGGCGGGGCCGGCGTCGCCTTCGACTGGAATCTGCTGCGCGGCGTGACCGCCAAGGACTGGATGCTCTCGGGCGGTCTCGATCCTGAAAACGTCGCCGAGGCGATGCGCGTCAGCGGCGCGCGAGCGGTGGATGTCTCTTCGGGCGTCGAGCGCGAACGCGGCGTCAAGGATGCGGAAAAGATCAAAGCTTTTGTGAAGGCCGCTCGGCTTTCATAGCGGCGCGCGAGGCGCTAATAAGATTCCGAGAATGGAAGGCCGAGCATCCCTTCTCCCGTTTACGGGAGAAGGTGTCGTCGCGAAGCGGCGACGGATGAGGGCCCTCACCCGACCCTGCTTCGCAGGGCCACCCTCTCCCGCGAGCGGGAGAGGGAAGCGCCCATGGAACACGCCCCCGTGAACAAGCCGCTTCCCAATTCCTTCCGCGCCGGTCCCGACGAAAACGGCCGCTTCGGCATTTTCGGCGGTCGTTTCGTCGCCGAAACGCTCATGCCGCTCGTGCTCGATCTCGAAGCGGCCTACGAGCAGGCCAGGAACGATCCAGCCTTTCACGAGGAGCTCGCCGGGCTGCACAAGCATTACGTCGGGCGCCCCAGTCCGCTCTACTTCGCCGAGCGCATCACCGACTATGTGCGCGAGCGCGCGGGCGAGGGCAAAGGCGCCAAGGTCTATTTCAAGCGCGACGAGCTCAATCACACCGGCGCGCATAAGATCAACAATGTGCTCGGGCAGATTCTGCTCGCGCGGCGCATGGGCAAGAAGCGCATCATCGCCGAGACAGGCGCCGGCCAGCATGGCGTCGCCACCGCCACCGCTTGCGCGCGCTTTGGACTCGATTGCGTCGTCTATATGGGCGCGGTCGACGTCGAGCGGCAGAAGCCGAACGTCTTCCGCATGAAGATGCTCGGCGCTGAAGTCATTCCCGTGCAGTCGGGCGCGCGCACGCTGAAGGACGCGATGAACGAAGCGCTGCGCGACTGGGTGACCAATGTCGCCAACACCTTCTATTGCATCGGCACGGCGGCGGGTCCGCATCCCTATCCGGCGATGGTGCGCGACTTTCAGTCGATCATCGGCAATGAGACGCGCGTGCAGATGCAGGAGATGGAAGGGCGCTTGCCGGATTCACTCGTTGCTTGCATCGGCGGGGGCTCCAACGCCATCGGCCTGTTCCATCCGTTTCTGGATGACGCGAGCGTCGAGATTTTCGGCGTCGAAGCGGCGGGCCATGGCGTCGAGGTGCCGAACGGTCATGCGGCGTCGCTCACCGGCGGGCGCCCGGGCGTTTTGCACGGCAACCGCACTTATCTTCTGATGGATGACGACGGCCAGATTCTCGAAGGCCATTCGATTTCGGCGGGCCTCGATTATCCGGGCATCGGCCCCGAACATTCATGGCTGCACGAAATCGGCCGGGTGAAATATCTGAACGCCACCGACAAGGAAGCGCTCAACGCCTTTCAGCTCTGCTCGAAGCTCGAAGGCATCATTCCGGCGCTCGAGCCCTCACATGCGCTGGCGAAAGTGTTCGAACTCGCGGCGCAAAAGCAGCGCGATCATCTGATGGTGATGAATATGTGCGGCCGCGGCGACAAGGATATTTTCACCGTCGCCGAGCATTTGGGCGGGATGTGAGGGCTAAGAGTCCCTCTCCCGCTTGCGGGAGAGGGTGTCACGCGGAACGCGTGACGGGTGAGGGCCCTCATCCGACCCTCGCTGCGCGAGGGCCACCTTCTCCCGCTTGCGGGAGAAGGGAGGCGCGTGCTCAATCATTGTTATTTGAAACGCATCTTTGCGCGATCTCGTTGAGCCGACGGCCGCGTTCAGCTTCGTCCGTGACGCCGGCGAGCGCCTTGCTGCTTACCGCCTCCCGCGCCGTGCACTGGCAGGCGTCGTGGCACATCTTGCCTTCTCCGCCATCCTCGAAACAGCGCGCCTCGCATGAGACGACGAATTCCGTCGTGTCGATGGCGGGCGGCGCGAGATAGGCGAGTCCGAGCAGCAGCGCGAAGAGCGCCGGCTGATGCGCAAGATAGATGAGCAGGCTGTGCCGGCCGAGGAACGGCAGCCATCCCCTCTCCCCACCAGTGGGGAGAGGGTTAGCACCCTCGCCCCTCACCCCTGCCCTCTCCCCGTAACCGGGGAGAGGGAGTTTTCCCGTGGCCACCCCAAGCAGCAACGGGCCCGCCCAGGGGAAGAGCGGACGCCAATCCTGTGTCAGCGGTTCGCTGGTCGAAAGCCCGAGCCATTGCAGCCAATCGGCGTTGAGAGAAGGAGATGCGAAAAACTCCGCGCCGACTAGAAAGAAGACGCCGCCAACGAGCGCAACCGGCCAGGGCGCGAGCAAAAAGGGAACGGCGATCAGGCTTGCGACGGCGATGCAATGCAGGATGCCGAAGAACACATAGGCGCTGGGAAACAGGACATAAGTGCCCGCCGTCACCAGCGCCGCCGCCGCTACGATGATTGCGAAGCGGCGCCAGAACGCCGGCCAGCGGATAGCGCTTCGATGCGCCAGCACGAGAGCGACGCCTGCGATGAAGAGGAAGACGAAAGCGATCGAGTGCCCGAATATCTTCACGGGCGCCGACCAGGGAAGATTCGCCGGCGCATAGCCGAAATGGGAAAGATCCCAGATCGAATGGAAGACGATCATCGCCAGAACAGCAATGCCGCGCGCGGCGTCGAGCGCCAGCCAACGCGTTTCAATCATCGCCGCGCGGACGCCGGCGCGGCCCCCTGAAACTTGCTGAACGCCATGTCGGGCGCCGAAAGATTATGGCGCGACGGCAGATGACGGCCAACCCATACTTCCGTCGCGCTGGCGCCAGGAAAGCGGATGACTGGCGCTTCCTCCCAGCCCTTCCCGCGCTTGTTGCGCCAGGCGACGATGGCGGCGTCGCTCATCGTCTCCATGGCGTACATCGATCGCAGCGCCGCGAAGGGCAGTCCGTTCGGCATGGCCTGGCTGAATGAGACGTCGAGCGTCAAACGATCCTGGTCGACGCTTTTGAGCGCGACGCGGCCTTCGCCGCCGCGCTGAAATTTAAGGACGAAGGTGCGCGTCTGCGGCTCGAAGACGATCTCCTCGAGATCGACGATCGGCCGCTCCTGCGTCTCGACCGGTCCCACGAGAAAGGACGAGCCGTAAGCCGTCCACCGCATGTCCTCGAAGGGCAGCGGCCGCGCCCGCCAATAGCCATCAGGCGGGTAGAGCACCATGATCTCTTCGGCGCGCTCGCGATACCACATCCAGAGCTGGATGAGATGGAAGCCCCTCTCCACCGAATCGCCGACTCGGATCGGCACATCGTTCGGCCGCCAGAAGGAGGGGAAGGTGTAGCCGGTCAGCCAGAATTCCGGCGTCTCCCAAAACGTCTTGCGTCGCGCCTGGGAAAACGCCTTTGGGTCCACGGTGAGATCGCAGCTCGACCAATCCGGCGCCCAGCGGTCGGAGGCGATGGTGTTGATGTAGGAAGGATGCACCGCCTGTATTTGCAGGCTGCGGACGCGCGGGGAGATGAAGTCGAGCTCGATATTGTCCTTCTCGGCGCAGAGCTCCGGCGCCGAATTGTTCTCGACGCGCACTTGCAACTCGTCGGGCGCCTCGGAAGGCTGCGCCAAGGCTGAACTGGCCAAGGCTGAACTGGCGAAGGCCAAGCCGCCTGCTCCGAGAAGAAGGCGGCGGCGATCAAATGGCGTCGTCAAGCGGAAGATCCTTGTCGCTTTTTGAGGCTCTTATCGCGCGCAAGGGAAGGGCGCCGCAAGCGTCGCGATCTATTAACTGGCCGCAAAAGGCGAAAACAAGGAAGGCCGGCTTGGCCGCTAAGCCAAGGCCTTGCTGTAGCCTTTAGAAAGGGCCTCCGCCAAAGAGAAGCGCGAAGGGATTGGCCACTGCGTAGCCGCGGCCATAAGCCGAGCGCCCGCGTGACGCCGCATAGGCGCCGCCGCCACGCCCGGCGCTCGCGTAGTAATGGCCGCGTGGAGGCGCACCGGTGATGGAAATGCGGCCGCCTTCGCTTTGCACCATCTGATAGAGCATCGCCGCATGGCCGGGCGACAGGCGCACGCAGCCATGCGACGCGGGTCGGCCGAGCGCTCCCGTCTCATAAGAGCCGTGAATCGCATAGCCGCCGCGGAAGAAGATCGAATGCGGCATGGGCGACATATGGTATTTTCGCGAATAATGCATGGGCTGCATGCCGGTCGGCGCGAAGGAGCCGCGCGGCGTGGAATAGCCGGCGCGGGCCGTCGACACCGGCCAGGAATAGCTGCCAGATGAAGACTGGACATGCATGGTCTGCGTTGAAAGATTAATGTGAATGTGGGTTGTGGCGTTCGCCGCGCCCACAGAGGCAAGAACAAGGATTGCTGGAGCGATGACCGGAAAACGCATGACGGACTCCTCACTCGACGCGCTAGCGACTTGGCCGGCGTTCATGCGCTGGCTTGGCGCTGCTTCAAACTAAATGAAGCGGTAAGCTTTGCCGGCAAGGCTCAATCGCGACACTTTGCGCATCCGCGCTCGGGAGACTGACGGCGAGGCGCTCATGACGAAGGGTTCGATATCGCACGCGTTTCGCTCGGCGCTGTTCGCCTTTGGGGCGCTGGCGGTGGTTAACGGCGCGCTCGCGCAGGATAAGGGCACGCTCGATCCAAAGCCCTTGCCGCCGCTCGCCAATCCGTCCAGTCCTGCGACGCCGGCGCGGGAACTGTTCGGCAGGGCGCAGGAGGCGGCGCCGCTTCGTCCTAATCCGATCGGATTCTATTCGCGCGGCTGTCTCGCTGGCGGCGAACCGCTGCCGATCAATGGCCCCAACTGGCAGGTCATGCGCCTGTCGCGCAATCGGAATTGGGGTCATCCAAACCTCATCGCCTTCATGAAGCAGTTCTCGTCGAAAGCGGCGCGCGAATCGGGTTGGCCGGGCCTGCTCATCGGCGATCTGTCGCAGCCGCGCGGCGGGCCGATGCTGACCGGTCACGCCTCGCATCAGATCGGCCTCGACGCCGACATCTGGCTCACGCCGATGCCCAATCGCGAGCTGACGCGCGAAGAGCGCGAAGAGCTTATGGCGACGGATGTCGTGCGCGACGACGGTCTCGACGTGCGTTCCGACGTGTGGAGCCAAGGCCACATCGCCCTGATCCGTACGGCGGCGATGGACCCGGCGGTGCAGCGCATCTTCGTCAACGCCGCGATCAAACGCGCGCTATGCCGTTCGGCGCAGGGCGAAAGCTGGATGCGCAAGGTGCGGCCGATGTGGGGGCATAATTACCACTTCCACGTCCGGCTCTATTGCCCGAACGGCTCGAACTGCCGCGACCAGGACCCGACGCCGGCCGGCGACGGCTGCGACGCCTCGCTCGCCTGGTGGTTTTCGGAAGAGGCGCTGCGCCCGAGAAAGCCGGGCGGCAAGAGCTGGCCGCCAATGACGATGGCGGGATTGCCCTCCGCCTGCCGCGAGGTTTTGCGCGCGGAGTAGGCCTTCAGAGCAGGTTTTCGAAAAAGTTGACAGACTATTTCGATGAGAACCTGCTCCAATGTTTTGATTTTGAGCGATTCCTTATCGATCACATGATTCCATGTGATCGGAAAGCGCTCTAGTCGCAGGAGCCGAGCGGGCAGGCGACGCCCGTTCCGCCAAGCCCGCAGTAGCCGCCGGGGTTCTTGGCGAGATATTGCTGGTGATATTCCTCGGCGTAATAGAACGGCCGGCCTTCGGCGATTTCGGTGGTGATGTCGCCGAGACCAGCGTCCGTCAATACGCGTTGATACATGTTGCGCGACTCATTCGCGGCGGCGAGCTGCTCCGGCGTCGAGACATAAATGGCCGAGCGATATTGCGTGCCGAAATCGTTGCCCTGGCGCATGCCCTGGGTCGGATCATGGCCTTCCCAGAAGATGCGCAAGAGGTCGTCGAAGGCGATGGCCGGCGGCTGATAGACGACGAGGACGACCTCCGCATGGCCGGTGCGGCCGCTGCAGACGTCCTCATAGGTTGGATTTTTCGTCGCGCCGCTGGCGTAGCCGACCGCCGTCACATAGACGCCTTCGCCGGCCTGCCAGAATTTGCGCTCCGCGCCCCAGAAACAGCCCATGCCGAAGAGGACCTGTTCCGACCCCAGCGGGAACGGCGGGTCAAGCGGATGGCCATTGACGAAATGGCGCGCCCCATGCGCGACAGGCGTGGCGCGGTCCGGAATGGGCTTGAGCAGCTTGGAAAGACCGAGTTCGTCGAAGATCGTCATGGCGCCGATATAGTGCTTGGCGCGAAGCGAAACTAGCGGCGGGCGTAATAGAGCGGGGCTTGGCGCCGGTGGCTGAGCAGGATCAGGAGAGCGCCGACGGCGCCAAAGGCGACGCTGACCGGCGCCAGCATCAGCGTGGTCAGGACGGGGTCCCACAGAAAGCCCGAAACATGTTCGACGCTCGACTGCATCGACTGGTAGAGGCCAGGAAAGACCGTGGACGTTCCCCTGTTGAGGCTCGTCACCATCACGCGTCCGGCGGCGATTGAGCGTGTGCCGTCGACGATCAGGGCGATGAAACCGCCGGCGAGCAAGAGAAGGCCGATCAGTCTTGTGAGGAGTCGCAGCATGGTCTCTTCGTCAGATGGTCGAAGGGGGCGATCGCCGGAAAGCGTGAGGAGAATAGGCGCCCAAGATGCGCCTGTCCATGCGCGGCGTTGCGTTTAGGGCGGGCGTGAATATATTGCGCGCTTCGCCGGAGGGGTGGCCGAGTGGTTGAAGGCGCACGCCTGGAAAGTGTGTATACGGGAAACCGTATCGCGGGTTCGAATCCCGCCCCCTCCGCCACATCTACGCCAGAGCCCGCTGCCACAGCGGGTTTATGACGCCACGTCATCTTACCGAAACAACTCTTCGGCGTGATGAAATGAGCGATATTATCGCTTGACGATTGGGACGACATAGCGATATTATCGCTTGTGAAGACGATCATCCTCACGCTGAGCGCCGCGAAAGATCTCGATGCCCTTTCCCGAGACGCTCGTGAGCAGGTGGAAGCTGGGCTTCACCGCTACGCTGTGACGGGTCAAGGCGACGTGAAAGCCCTTCAAGGCCGCGACGGTTATCGCCTCCGCATTGGCGGCTACCGGGTGATTTTCGATGAGGATGCAACCACGATTCTGGCGATCTACATCGGACGCCGGGCCACGACGACTTACAAGAGGAGCTAAGGCTATGAGTGCGCCACAGATCATTCGGACGCCCAGCGGCGAAGAGCTGGTGGTGTTGCCCCGGGCCGAATATGAGGCGCTCCTCGACCGCGCCGATCGCGAGGCCGAGGATGCCGACGACGTCGCCATTTACGATGCTCGGAAGGCTGAATTGGCTGCTGGCGGCGTCGTGCTGCCCCCGGAGGTTAGCGCGGCGATTCTTCGAGGTGAGAGTCGGTTGAAAGCCATCCGCAACTGGCGCGACGAAACGCAACTCCATTTGAATTTCGTAACAGGCATCAGTCAGGGCTATCTGTCCGATCTCGAAAGTGGCCGCCGTACGGGAACCCCCGAGACCATCGCGAAGCTCGCGCAGGCTTTGAATGTGCCGGTAGAGTGGCTTTCGTAGATTATATCGCGTGCCTAAATATCGCTCTGGCGTTCGAGACGGCTCTCACGGATAGACCCGTCATAGCGCCACAGCGTAAGCATAGTGCTCATCTTCGTCGGGCGCGGCCCGCCAGTTCAGAACCCAAGCGGGCGCGCCTCCAGTCGCCGATTTCACGCCTCGTCGGGCATCGCCCTGTAGCGCGTTGCGCTTGGCGTAGCGCCGATCGCAAGTCACGCGACTGCCTTCAAGGGCCTCGCCCGTTCGATTCGCTTGCGTTCGCGGGGTGAGTGCATCGCCTCCCACAAATCACTGCGTCGCTGCACGTTCAGCCAGAAGTCGGGACTATTGCCAAAAACGCGGGCGAGAATGAGCGCCGTCGCCGCCGTCACGTTCCTGCGGTCATTGCACAGTTCGTTGACATGTTTGCGCTGAACGCCCATCGCCTCGGCCAAGGCGCCTTGGGTCAGCCCCATCGGCTCCATGAACTCCTCGACCAGAATCTCCGCCACCGTCGCCGGCTTGCGCTTGGTCATCAACATGGCTCGCCTCACTGATAGCTGTGGTCGTCGAGATAGACGCCGCTGGCTTCTCCCTTGGCGCCGTCCCATCGAAAGATCAGCCGCCATTGCTTGTTTACCCGAATCGAATGCAAGCCTTCCAAATCGCCCCGCAGCTTCTCGAAGTGATTGCTGGGCGGAATACGCAAGTCCTGATCCGTCGTCGCGTCGTCGATCATTTGGAGTTTGCGAAACAGGCGGCTTTCCAAATTGGGCGGAATCTTCTTCGATCGAAGGTCGTCGACAAAGAAGGCGCGCAGCCAATCGTCTCGAAAGCTTTCGATCATGCCGCAATCTCAGTAGGAGCGTATGTACCACTCTGTGGGTTATTTGGCAATGTGGACGCGCCCTTCACGCCCCGCCCTGAGCGGCTTGGGAGCCTTACAACCCGTTGCCGGCGTGGCCGGTTTGGTCGCATCGTCTTCATCCATCGCGCAAGCCGCGCACCCCAGTCACAATAGCGATATGTGCTAACGTCCATAGTGCCGCCCAGCCATGAGGAGCGACGCAGGTGGAACAAAGCGTCTCGAATTCGGGCGCTGAAAGGATCGCGCGTAAAGCGACAGTCCAGGGTTATATCGACGAACAACCGCTGTGGGCCGATGGGACCATCGCTCCGCCTTCGCCTTTGACGCAGATGCAGCGGCGCATCTGGTGGCTGTCGGTCGCCGGCAAGTTTTTCGAAGGGCTGGTCGTGTTCATGACCGGCGTCGCCTTGCCTCTGATCGTCAAGGAATTCGGCCTCAGCGCCGCCGAGCACGGCATGGTCGGCGCGGCGACATTGTTCGGCATTCTGATCGGCGCAAGCGCATTGGGCGGGCTGTCCGATCATTTCGGCCGCAAACCGCTCTTCATATTCGAAATGATATTGTTCGCCGTTTTTCTGGCGTTGATCGTCTTCACGCCGAATTTCCCATGGCTGATCGTGTGCCTGTTCGGCATGGGACTGGCGCTGGGATGCGACTATCCGACCGCCCACCTCGTTATCTCCGAAAGCACGCCGACGCACAGCCGCGGCGCTTTGGTGCTTGCGGCGTTCGGATTCCAGGCGGCAGGCGCGCTTATCGGCACCGCCGTCGGCTATCTGATCCTCTCCTTCTATCCCGATCTTGAATCCTGGCGTTGGATGTACGCCACCGCCATCATCCCGGCTGTACTGGTCATCCTGGGACGATTGTTCATCACCGAAAGCCCGCACTGGCTCGCCGTTCGCGGACGCCTGCTCGACGCCGAAACGACGCTCGGCCGGCTGTTGCAGCGCAAGCCGCGCTATCCGAACGAGGTCCGGCTCACCGCTGGCGCCGACATCACTAAGGCCAAGCGTTCGAGCGGCTATGCCGCTCTCTTCCGCGGCAAAAATCTGCGCGCGACCGTGCTGGCGTCCGTTCCTTGGTTCCTGCAGGACCTTGGAACCTATGGCATCGGCATTTTCACGCCGACCATTCTCGCCGCCGCCGTCGGCCACAAGCGCGAGCATGCGCAAAGTGTCGCCGATCTTGTTTCCAACGATCTGATCGCCGCCAAGGGCTCGGCGTTCATCGACATCTTGTTGCTGGTCGGCGTCCTGGCGGCCGTGCTGCTGGCCGACCGTGTCGGCCGCATTCGGCTGCAGATCACGGGCTTCATTGGCTGCGCGCTCGGCCTGTTCATTGCGGCCCAATCCGTCAACTTTGACGGCGGCGCGCGGATGACGCTCATCTTCGCCGGCTTCATGCTATTCAATTTCATGATCAATCTCGGTCCCAACGCGCAGACCTATCTGATTGCCGGCGAGGTGTTTCCAACCGCCATTCGCGGCAAGGGCGCGGGCTTCGCCGCGTCCTTCGCGAAGATCGGCGCCTGTTTGACGGCGTTCTTGTTTCCCATCCTGCTTGCTGATCTCGGCGCGTCGAGGCTTCTCTACATTCTGGCCGGGACGTCGCTCCTGGGCGCCCTCGTCACCTGGCTGTTTCGCATCGAGACGGCCGGCGTCAGTCTCGAAGCCGTGGGCGCGGAAGCCGCGCAACAAGCGTCCGCCGAGGAGCCGCGACAGGCGGCGGGGTAGACGGTCACTGATCGGGCGCGGGGCGGCTACGGGCTCACGCTGAGCGAGCATCTCTTGGAGAATGTCCTTCCGAGTATGCGTCTTCTGGTTCGGGCGCCCGACACATCAGTCCGGCGGGAGTTGGCGCATGATCGAAGCGAAATCGATCCACACGTTCTCTCGCCTGATATTCCCAGCGTCGGTGAACTCAACGACGTGAAGCAATCGGAATTCAAGCGGACGGTTGCGGCCCTCCAGTCCGAACGGCTTGCCGGGCGCCCTGCCGGCCCAGATCGACTCGTCGACCATGAAGTTCTGGCCATAGAGCCGCCTTACGCGTCGAACGCTGCCGTCGGAGAGGTCGCGGAACGTGGCCTCGTAGAATTTGCGCGCTTCTTCGCGGCCATGTGATGAGCCGAGCGGCCAACCGACGATGTCATGCTCGACGTCGTCTGTGAGCGTCGCCAGCACGCCTTCGACATCGTCGGCGCTTTCGAAGGCGAAGTGCTCGTCCATTTTCTGGTCCATCTGCTGCGGAGTCAGCGGCATCTAACGTCTCCACAAAGTTGCGGGGTTGTGCTCGTAGAGAGACAAATTTCTCATATCAATATAAGCCTCTCCCCTAGCGTGCGCGCCACGCCCTTCGTTCGCCGGGCGCGGGATAACGAACGCACTGTCCAAGAGGCAATATGACCCGCCTTCGCTTGCATCGTGAGAGCCATCTCGTCCAGCGCATCGGCTGGCTGCGGGCGGCGGTGCTTGGCGCCAATGACGGCATTGTGTCGACCGCAAGCCTGATCGTCGGCGTGGCGGCAGCGCAAGCGACGCGCAACGACGTGCTGATCGCCGGCATAGCCGGGTTAGTCGCCGGCGCCATGTCGATGGCTGCAGGCGAATATGTTTCGGTGAGCTCTCAGTCCGATACCGAAAAGGCTGACCTCGCGCGCGAACGTAAGGAGCTGAGCGAGCAGATCGAATTCGAACGGGAGGAACTCGCGCAGATTTACGTCGAACGCGGCGTCGACCTTGAACTCGCGCGGCAAGTCGCTCAACAATTGATGGAGAAGGATGCGCTGACCGCGCATGCGCGCGACGAATTAGGAATGTCTGAAATCGTCACGGCAAGGCCAGTGCAGGCGGCGTTGACGTCGGCCGTCACATTCGCGGCGGGCGCCGCGCTGCCGCTCCTTATCGTATGGATCACGCCGCGAGACGCGATCGTTCCCGCCGTTTCCGCTGCATCATTGGGATGTCTTGCCTTGCTTGGAGCAATCGGGGCCAGAACCGGCGGCGCCGCAGTTTTGCGCGCGACGGTCCGCGTGACATTTTGGGGCGCGTTGGCGCTCGCGCTGACGGCGGGCGTCGGCAAGATTTTCGGCATGGCCGTCTGAAGCGCGCGGCCTTGAGACTGCAGAAAAGATTTATGCCGGACGGATGCGCGCGTTTGGCTTTTCACCGGAGCAAAACATGACTCGTTTGGCGGTCGCCGCACTCATTTGTCTGACGTTCATCGTAAGCGGCGCGGCCTTTGCAGAGGAACGCGCGCCGGCTGAAGTCGTGACGGAAATCGCGCGAGCGACAAAAACATCCGCGGGGCAGCCGATCGTGCTGCCGCAAGGGCCCTTGGAGGTTGTCGCTTCGATCTATTCGCTGGCCCCTGGCGCCAGACTGCCGGAACACAAGCACCCGTTTCAGCGATATGCCTATGTTCTTGAGGGCGCGCTAAGGGTCCAGCAGGCGGATTCCTCGTCACGCATCTACCGCGCCGGCGAATTTATCATCGAAAGCGTCGACCGTTGGCATTTCGGCGCGACGGTCGGCGACGCTGCGGTCAAACTGCTGGTCATCGATCAATTGCCGGCAGGCGCCGAGGCGACGATCGAGCGGCCTCCGGCGCCCTAGAGCAGGTTCCGAAAAAGTTGACAGACTTTTTCGACGAGAACCTGCTCCAACGTTTTGATCTTGAGCGATTCCTTATCGATCACATGATTCCATGTGATCGGGAAGCGCTCTAAGCGCTATGAGGGCGGCTTGCCTCTCGTCGCTCCTGTAGGGCGAATGCTAGCGCAGTTTTATCGTCAGATCTGTGCCGACGTTTCCGGTCTCGCCGCTCACCGGCTGGTCCGAGATGATGAGCGAAGCGCCGGTCCATAGCCGCTCTGCGAGCTTGTCTCGAACGTCCTTGGAAATATTGACGCGCTCCAAAGCCTCAGTGGCGCTCGCGCCTGAATTCCGCAAGTCCCACGACGCGCCGGTTTCCGCCGAGGCGGTCTTTCTGCGTTCGCTCGGTTCGTCGCCGAAACGAACCGGCATCGAAATGACCGACCATTTGAGAGAGGACCCGTCCTCCTTCGGCGCCGTCGCGATGAAGAGATGCGATCCAAGTGGCGTGTCCGGATCGCGGATTTCAATCGGCGCGTCGAAAAGCGGCGACAGTCCCTGGCGAACATAGATTCGCCGCTCCTTCTTGCTGATGAGAATTGAGATCGGCATCACGCGCCGCTCGGCTTCTCGTTGTGCGCCTGTCGCTGCAGCTGCTGCGGTTCTCGCCTCATCCAAACGCTTCTCGGCGTCCGTCAGCTCGGCGCCCTTGGGAGCAAAAACGGTTCTTGCTTCTTTGAGCCTCGCTGTGGCTTCGTCGAACGCCGAGTGCGCGTTCGTCTTCGCCAACAGCGCCGCGTCTTCGGCGAGAAGCGCTTTTCCATAGGCTCTCGTCAGGCGATCGGCTTTGGCCTTGGCCTGTCCAGCGCCTGCCGGCGCTTCGCGCTCCGCAACCTCGGCGAGTTCACGTTGCCTGGCGGCTGACGCCGCCGCAGCTTCGTATGACGCATCGGCCGTATACGCTTTCCGCCACGCCAATGTTTGGGCGGCTTCGGCGGCGTTAAGCTCCGTCACGGAGCGCTTGGCCTCTTGCTGCTTGATGGCGACTTCGGCGGTCAAAGTCTTAACCGCCTTGCTCGTCGCAGCCGCCTCTGCTGCGGCCTTAACCCTGAGTTGCTGAGCGTATTGGAGCGGATTTACGCCTGGTCGATTTGGGGCGACGGTCTTCGAGTCGACGGCTGCGGCATCGAGTTTGGCTCCGGCGGCTTCAACTTTCGGGCGCCCGGTCTCTTGTTTGGCGACCCCGGCCGCTTCGACGCCGGTTTCAGCTTTTGGCTGCTCCACTTGTTCATGCGGACTCACGGCGGAGGCGTCGGCCGTTGCGGTCCGCAACGGATCGTCGTCGGACGCAGCTTTATTAGTGTCGGGCGCCTCGCCGCCAGCGCCGGCTTTGGATGCTTGTTCTTTGGGATCCGCGGCGCGCTCGTCAGCCGCAATGTCGGACGTCGGAATAGAATCTGCAGCTGACGCCGCTTTGGCGGCGTTAGACGCTTCGCCGCCGCTGCTTTCGTCTTTCGCTTGCTGGCCCCGCTGTTGCGGGAGAACAGGAGCCCGTTCTGCGGCTGGCGGATCGGTTTTCCCGGACTCGGCGGAAGCGCGCATTATTGGCGCGGGCAGCAGCGGGTGCTCGAATTCAACCGGACTCACTTCATGCGGCGAGATGACGACGCGCTCGCCGATCCTGGTCATGCCCCACAGCTTTGCGGCGAATGCCGCTGGCAGCCGTATGCAGCCATGCGAGGCCGGATGTCCGGGCACGACTCCAAGATGCATCGCGATGCCCGACCATGTAACGCGCTGCATGAAGGGCATCGGCGCGCCAGAATAAATGTTCGATCGATGGTACCGCTCGCGGCCGATGATGGTGAAAATGCCCTTGGGCGTCGGATGTCCGGCAATGCCCGTGGAGATCGCCGAACGCGCGACGAGGCCGTGGTGGTTGTAAACGGATACGTGCTGGTCGGCGATCGACGCAACCATGAAGAGCGGCCGCTCAAGCGCAGCCGCTTCAGGCTTGGCTTCGAGCGGAGATTTTGCGCCGGCGGTTTCGGCGCCTTCGCCCCGGGATTTCTTTCGCGCCGTTGGACGCTGAGGTTCAGAATGGCGTCTCCAGTCGCGCGCGGGCTCGCGACGAGCCCCGCTGAACAATTCCCAAAAAAAGAAACCCTGCGCTGAGGCCGGCGCTGGCCACAAGCCGAAGGCCGCCAGAGCGGCGGAGGCTGCTAGCGCCGATGAAAAAATTTTGGCGCGAGAGCGCCGTTGCAATTTCATGGGCCGCTCCAAACTGCGGTTGAGCGCCTTCAGTTTAACGCTCGTTTCTTATTCAAACCATAATAAATGGCTAATGCGAGGCCATGGAAATTCAAGGGGCCCTTTGTTTGACGCCCCAAATGCTTAGCCTTTGCTTCAGAGGGGCCTCAACGGCGGCGCTCTAGACTGTTACTGCAGCGCTCTCGCCACGAATTGCCCGCCGGGTCGAAAACCGGCGGGCAGTCGTTCGGCTTTACATCGCCTGTATCGCTTCGGGCTTGCCCCGCGCGCGCTTCGCGATCAGCCGATTGAGCGCGGAGACATAGGCGCGCGCCGAAGCGACGAGCGTGTCGGGATCGGCGCCGCGGCCGGTCACTGACTTGCCGTTCTCGCTCAAGCGCACGGAAACCTCCGCCTGCGCGTCCGTGCCTTCGGTGACGGCGTGAACCTGAAACAGCTCCAGTGTGGCGTCGTGCGGCGCGAGCGCTTTGATGGCGTTGAAGATGGCGTCGACAGGGCCGTTGCCGGTCGCCTGATGCGTCAGCTTCTGTCCGTCGATGTCGAGCGTTAAGGCCGCCGACTGCGGACCATGCGTGCCGGCCATCACCATCAACGCCTCGACCTTTATGTGGTCATGAGCGTTGACGATCTCGTCGTCGACAAGCGCGGCCAGATCTTCGTCGTAGACGAATTTCTTGCGGTCGGCCAAATCCTTGAACCGGTTGAACGCGTCCTGCAGCGCGTTCTCGCCGAGATCATAGCCGAGCTCCTTCAGCTTCTCGCGGAAGGCGTGACGGCCAGAATGCTTGCCCATGACGAGCGACGTCTTGGAGACGCCGACGCTCTCCGGCGTCATGATCTCATAGGTGTGCGCATTCTTGAGCATGCCGTCCTGATGGATGCCGCTCTCATGCGCGAAAGCGTTCCGTCCGACGATCGCCTTATTGTATTGCACGGGAAAAGACGTCACCGCCGACACGAGTTTTGAGGCGCGCGTCAAGAGCTTCGCGTCGATATTGGTATAGAAGGGCAACGCGTCCGCGCGCGTCTTCATCGCCATCACGACTTCTTCGAGCGAGGCGTTGCCGGCGCGCTCGCCAATGCCGTTGATGGTGCATTCCACCTGCCGCGCGCCGCCGCGCACGCCAGCGAGCGAATTGGCGACGGCCAGTCCCAAATCGTCGTGACAATGCACGGAGAAAATCGCCTTGTCGGAATTCGGCACGCGTTCGCGCACCGTGCGGAAGAGCTCTTCATATTCCGCCGGCGTGATGTAGCCGACGGTGTCGGGAATGTTGATGGTGGTCGCGCCCGCCTTGATCGCCGCCTCGACGCAGCGGCAGAGAAAATCGAGCTCCGTGCGCGTGCCGTCCTCCGCCGACCACTCGACGTCGGCGACGTGATTGCGCGCGCGCGTCACCGAGGCGGAGACCATCTCCAACACGCGCTCCGGCTCCATCTGGAGCTTGTATTTCATATGCACGGGCGAGGTGGAGATGAAGGTGTGGATACGCGGACGCTTCGCCTCCCGCAGCGCTTCGGCGCAGCGGTCGATGTCCTTTTCAGAAGCGCGCGCCAGTCCGGCGACGCAGGCGTTCTTCACGCGCCGCGCCACTTCGCTGACGCTCTCGAAATCGCCGGGACTGGCGATCGGAAAGCCGGCCTCGATAATATCGACGCCCAATTGGTCGAGGAGATCGGCGACCTCGAGCTTTTCCTCGAGCGTCATGGAGGCGCCGGGCGATTGCTCGCCGTCGCGCAAGGTGGTGTCGAAAATCAGGACGCGTCCGTCATTATCTGCGACGGCGCCGGGCTGTGACATATTGCTCATCGGTGAAATCCTGCTTTGCCGCGCCCCGCTCAGGGGGCTCTTGTCGTGACTGCATGACATGTCCCCTGAAAGCCTGGGCGCGAGCCCATCGGGCGTTCAGGGGCGACTAAGAAGCAGCAGGCCGAAAAGCGGCAAGGAATGCGGGCAAGCGAATCCGCGCGCGCGCGAAGGCGTCGCGGCATCATTCGCAGAGGCGGTTGCGTAAGGCAACGATCTCTTTCCCCATCCGGCGGCGGTTGGCCGCAATCGCTTGGCAGGATAACGCAAGAGCGACCTCCGCCGCAAGCGCCGCGTCGGCGCTCAAAAAACGGCGGCTCAGCCAAACGCATGGGCTTCTCTGGCGCGCCGAGAATTTTTGCGCCGGAGACGCTTATGGCTCTTGCCGAAACGAATGTATGGGACCTAACATTCAAACTATGGTCAAAACGGCAGTCTCCATCCGTCACGCGCGTCCCGGAGACGCAGAGCAGATCGCACGCGTTCATGACGCGTCGTGGCGCTCCTCCTATCGGGGCATCATCCCCGGCGCGGAGCTTGAACGGATGATCGCCCGCCGCGGCCCCAATTGGTGGCATTCGGCGATCGTGCGCGGCACCGGTCTTCTTGTGCTCGACTTTGACGACGATATCGTCGGCTATTCGACCTATGGCCGAAACCGCGTGCCTTCGATGCCTTATTCGGGCGAAATCTTCGAGATCTATCTCGCGCCCGAGCAGCAAGGCTTGGGCTTCGGACGACGCCTGTTCAGCGCTACACGCCGCGAACTCGCCGAGCATGGCTATCTCTCCACCATCGTCTGGGCGCTTGCCGACAATGAGAAGGCGCTCGCCTTCTATCGCAGCCTCGGCGGGCAGACGGTCCGCCGCGCCGAGGAGCGGTTCGGCTCGGACATGCTGACGCGCGTCGCCTTCGGTTTCGTCTCCGCGCCGGTGCGGTAAGCGCTCTGGCGAAATAAGCGCGCGAGCTGGTTTTGCGGTAAGAAAGCCCGACGCGCTTCCCACACACAGCGCTTCCGTCTTAACAACAATCGAATGGATAGGCCGGCGATACGTCGTCGCCGGACGACACAACTCATCGGAGCCTTGAATGCGTCTCGACGCCATACCGATCGGCGCCAACCCGCCTCATGAAGTCAATGTCGTCGTTGAAGTGCCGCTCGGCGGCGAGCCGATCAAATATGAGCTCGACAAAGCCTCGGGCACGCTCTTCGTCGATCGATTCCTCTATACGGCGATGCGCTATCCCGGCAATTACGGCTTCGTCCCGCATACGCTCTCAGACGACGGCGATCCCTGTGACGTGCTCGTCGCCAATACGCGACCCGTCGCGCCCGGCGCCGTCATTTCGGTCCGGCCCATCGGCGTGCTGCGCATGACGGACGAAGCTGGCGGCGACGAAAAGATCATTGCGGTGCCGTCCACGCGGCTCACGCAACGCTATGTCGACGTGAAAAATTACACCGACCTCCAGGAGATGACCTGGCGCCGGATCGAACATTTCTTCGTCCACTATAAGGATCTCGAGCCCGGCAAATGGGCGAAGGTCGCGGGCTGGGGCGACGCCGCCGAGGCCCGCGCGCTCATCGCCCAGGCGATCGAACGCGCCGAGGCCGCGAAGCAATGATAAATTTGAATAGAGCAGCCAATCTTTCTTGTCTTAAATTTACGAAGAAGCTGACGTCTCTCGATACAATTAGATTTGCCATTCGGATGTATCGTCATATTTAGGCTTGTCCGCCAAAACCGAAAAATGAGCGTGTTTGTTGTGAGGATTGGAGCCGGGGTAGGGACGCCATGTCCATGCCGGCGTGCCGTCATGGGGGTATGAACTACAAATTTTCCTGTTAAATATTATATATTTGATCCGCCTATCCTGGCTGTCGACGATGGATGCGGTCACGATGCGCATATCGCAGCCGCTCGTCGGATCATGTGTGATGTCGATTGCGGTCACCACGCCAACGCCGTGGTCATTTATATTTGGGCAATGATCGGATTCTCCTGGGCAATGAGCTGTATCCCCAATAATTCCATCGCTAGATTTATCTCTATGCGGGAATTTTGCATTTACGTTATCGCGAAGCTTTTTGATGGAGTTTGCCGGGCGCCAATTGGCCAAAGCTCTTAAGGCGCTTTTATTTTTCTCTAAAAAATCTAAATCAGCCGTTTCCAAGAAGGCCTCGGCGTCGTCCATGCCGCCTGCGTCGTTAAATTCTTTGGCGCGCAAGCCCTCTTCGATATTTTCTTTGGTAAAAGACTTATATTCACTTGCAAGGTTCGCCATGATCCTATCCCCCAATATATAAATTAATGAACAGCGGTATATGCACTCATTTTAAGTACGTGCGCATTGATTGGCAAAGCCAAAAATGTCCCGCAGCGCGCACTTAGGCGAACGATATTATGCAATCGGCGGCGTGCGCGAGATGACGCCTTTCTTGAAACAATCCGGCCTGTCCTTCCAGGCGACAATGCCATTATCGGTCGCAGCGAAGCTTCGCGCGGAGTCGATCAACTCATCGATATGAGCGCCGCCGTCGAGATCGCCGATCACATAGGTCCATTTGCCGGCGCCGGCGAAAGCGACCGTCGCCGGGCGCTTGCACACCGCGAGGCATTCGACGGGTTCAACGGCCATATCGATTTTGCGCTCGTCAAGGCGGGCGCGCAGCGCATCCAACAGCAGCGCGCCCGGACGCGCGTCGGCGTCGCCGCCGTCGCGGCATGAGACGCAAACAAAAACCGTGACGCTTCTCGCAGCCATCTTCGCTCCTGTCCCTGAACGCGCCTTCTCGACCAAAGTCGCGCCAAAAACAAGACTGGCAGCTCAGGGATTATATGCGCAGCGCGCGCCGCCGCCGGCCATTTCGGCGACCTCATCGGCGTCGACGATGCAGTCGAGCGCCGTGATCGACGCATGGGTTGTGCCGGCCGCGCCTTCCAGCACGACGCCATTCTCGATCAAGGTTGCATAGAGTTCATGCGCCTTGCGGCCGTGCAATTCAATCTTCTTCGCGCCGAAAGTCAGGTCACAGGCGCGTGAGGTGATATCGACGTTGCCGGCGCGGCAGTCGATCGCGTCAGCCTTGACCGCGACGCGCAAACCCTTGGCGTGCGGCGCTTCCGCATTGCCGCTCAAAAAGGCGGCGAGAAGCTTCTTATTGGGGGCGCTCGTCTGAGGCGCCAATTCGCCGACGATCGCCGAAAGCGCCAGCGCGTTTGAGCCGTTGCTCGCTCCCGCCTGAGCGGCGGCGGGCGCGAGGGCGGACAATAAGACCAGTCCAACAGTTTTGTATGCGATCATGGCGGATCCCCGATAAATGCATCTGTGCAATTGAGCATGAGCCCCGCTGAATATACGGCGCAGGCGCGCTCGGTCGACGGCGATGAACATATCCGCCCTTTGCGCGACAGTGAATGCGCAGCTTTGAAAAAAGAGGAAAGCGGCCGCTAAGCGGCGTCGTGTTGATTCTCAATTTTGCGACGCCCAAAGGCGGAACGGGCGCGCTGACCAAGCCGGCCGCATTGGTCCGCGAGATGCGAGACGCTTTCGACATGCACGTTGCGCGTCTCCGTGCGCACGCCATGGGCGCGCAGTTTGGCGAAGGCGCGCGACAGCGTTTCCTGCTTCACGCCCAAACGCGCGGCGATCAGGCGTTTGTCGTAGGGCAAACGGAAGCGGCACCGATCCTCGCCCGGCGGGCAAAGCAAAAGTATGAAGCAAGCGAGTCGCTGATCGGCGTTCTGGCTCTTGAGAGATTCGATCTCGCCCATGAGCCGCCCAATGCTGTCTTTGGACTCCTGCATCACTGCGGCGCAAAGCGAGGGCGACTCCTTAAGCAGCCGGATGAAACGCGTCGCCGGGAGCTTGAGCACCTTTGTCGCGCCTACCGCTTCGGCGGAGACTGTGTGGATTTCGTCAGCGCCTGTCGGCGTCTCGCCGATCATTTCGCCGATCGAGCGAATGGCGATGAGCGTTTGGCGTCCTGAAGGCGCGATGCGCAGCAGCTTGACATAGCCGCTCACAACGAATGGGAGGTCTGTGACGGGAGCGCCTTGACGAAAAAGCTGATCGCCGTCCTGGAGCGACTCGATCTTGGCGTCGGCCGAAAGGCGCGACAAGGTCGGCTCGTCAACATTCGCGAACAACAGCGTCTTACGCAGCTCCGCCGGACCCGCCGGCTGAGGCGCGCGCCGACTAGCCCGTCCCTTTCGCGGGACGGCGCCACAGCTATGCGCAGCATGGCCGGTCTCGATCGTCAAGCGCGCGCATCCTTTTGAAGCGCAACAGACCGTGCGCGTCATTCAACGAATGACGTGACACATGAAGCGGAGGCGCCGCCGCTTCCTCCCGCGCATGGTTCGCTTAATACCGCCAACTGGAAAGGCTATCGCGATCCGTCACGCGGCGAAAGGCAAGGGATGCGGGACAAACCGTCGCATGGGTCAGCGCTGTCCGCCGCCGCGCTCCAGCAGAAACACGGCCTGTTCGCCAAAGAGGTTCCAGACCCACCAGGGCGCGTTGAAGCGGATCGGCGCGCCGGAGCGATCTAGCGCGACTCCGCGCTCGATGCGCGCGCCGAGTTGGTCGACGAGTTCGACGAAATCGCGAATGGTGCAAAGATGAATGTTCGGCGTATCGTGCCAGCGGTAGGCAAGATGGCCGGTCACCGGCATGCGGCCGGTGAAAGCGAGTTGCGCGCGCACGCGCCAATAGCCGAAATTCGGAAATGAAACGATGGCGCGCCGGCCGATGCGCAACATATTGGCGAGCGCCGCGCGCGGGCGCCGCGTCGCCTGCAGAGTCTGAGAGAGAATCACATAATCGAAACCGTCATCGGGGTAATCGGCAAGGTCCGTATCGGCGTCGCCCTGAACGACGGAAAGTCCCTTGGCCACGCATTCGTTGACCCCGCGTTGCGAGAGTTCAACGCCGCGGCCGTCCACGCCTTTCTTCTGCGCGAGGAGCTGCAGCAAGGCGCCGTCGCCACAGCCGACATCAAGGACGCGGGCCCCCGACGCGACCATCTCGGCGATGACCGCGAGATCGAGACGCGGCTGATCGAGCGGCTGCGCTGACTGTTCAGGCGCCTCGCGCGCAGGCGTAAAGTTCATTTTGAATTTCCGTTGGGCGCGAGGCCGCGCGCCGCAGCGGCCGAGTCGAGAAAGCCGCGCGTCGTTGCAATGAACATCGGCTCGTGCAGCAGGAAAGCGTCGTGGCCCTTGTCGGATTCGATTTCGACGAAAGACACGGACGCGCCGCCGGCGTTGAGCGCATGAACGATGGCGCGTGAATCCGACGTCGGATAAAGCCAGTCCGAAGTGAAGGAGACGACGCAGAAGCGCGTCTTCGTGTCCTTGAACGCCATCGCGAGCGAACCGCCGTAATCGGCGGCGAGATCGAAATAATCGCAAGCGCGCGTGACGAAGAGATAGGAATTGGCGTCGAAGCGCTCGACAAAGGCGAGCCCCTGATAGCGCAGATAATTCTCGACTTGAAAATCCGCATCGAACGAGAAGGTCGGCGCGGTGCGGTCCTGCAGCTTGCGGCCGAATTTGCGTTGCAGCGCCGCTTCCGAGAGATAGGTGATATGCGCGGACATGCGCGCCACCGCGAGGCCCTTCTCGGGCCGCACGCCCTGTTCCTGGTAGCGCCCCGAGCGCCAGTCGGGATCGGCCATCACCGCCTGCCGGCCGACTTCGTGAAAGGCGATGTTCTGGGCCGTATGTTTGGCGGCGGTCGCGATCGGCATGGCCGAAAAGACCCGCTCGGGATAGCTCGCCGCCCATTGCAGCACCTGCATGCCGCCCATCGAGCCGCCGGCGACGCAAAACAGCGTTTCGATGCCGAAGTGATCGATGAGCATCGCCTGCGCGCGCACCATGTCGCGGATGGTGACGACGGGAAAGTCGAGCCCGTAAGGCTTGCCGGTCGCCGGATTGATCGACGACGGGCCGGTCGTGCCCATGCAGCCGCCGACGACATTGGAGCAGATGAGGAAGTAGCGGTCGGTGTCGAAAGGCTTGCCCGGCCCCACCATCGCCTCCCACCAGCCGGGCTTGCCGGTGACGGGATGAACGCCAGCGGCATATTGGTCGCCGGTCAGCGCATGACAGAGCAGGATGGCGTTGGTCCGCGCGGCGTTGAGCGCGCCATATGTCTCATAGGCGATGGCGAGCGGCGCGATGCGGCCCCCGCCGTCGGTCAAGAGCGGCCGGTCAGGCTCGAAAACGACGGTTTTCGGCGCGAGGCCCTCGCCGCAGGCCGGCCGCGCTTCTGATACTATGGACAAGCGATCTTCCCAGCGTTCGATATGCCGAACAATTCGTTCGGCAACATCGATGGGGCAGGCTGAGGTGTCAAGCGCCGCGCGGCGGCGCCCAGGGCTTTGAATCCACCTTAATCAGGCGCAATCTCGCCGCGTCATGGCCGCGCTTGTCGCGGCCATCCACGCGACGACGCGCGGCAAATGGGAAAACATGAGCCGGACATGCCATCTCTGCGCGATGCGTTTCCGCAATGTCCCGGCGTGGATGCCCGGCTCAAGGCCGGGCATGACGGCTGAAACTAAGCTTAAATTGATCCGAGTTCGGAGCCCTGGGCCCTCGCCGGAAGCTTCTCGCTTCCTTGCTATGTCCGGCATATTCCCGTACATGAGCGCTAGAGAAGGGAAGTGTTTTCCTCACCCTCATCCTGAGGAGCCGCCCGCAAGTCGGGTTTACCCGACTTGCGAATTTAATGTCGATCTCGGGCAGGCCCGAGATCGATGGCGGCGTCTCGAAGGACGAGGGTGAGGAAAACTACGCGAAGGCGGGCTTCCTCGCCCTTCGAGACGCGTGCTTCGCACGCTCCTCAGGATGAGGAAGCCCTTCCCCCGATCGCCCTGAGAACGCCCCTCTCGAAGAGAGACAGACGCGATGCCTCAAGAAACCACCCGCACGGCCCGCATCGAGGCGCGTCTCGCGCCAGATGTGCTCGCCCTCGTGAAGCGCGCCGCTGAAATTCAGGGGCGCAGCGTCAGCGAATTTGTCGTGAGCGCCGCTCAGGAAGCCGCCCACCGCGCCATCGAGGAAACCGAAATCATCCGGCTCTCGGTCGCGGGTCAGAAAGCTTTCGCCGACGCGATCCTGAAACCGCCTGCGCCGTCTGAAGGGTTGAAACGCGCCTTCGCCAGTCACCGCCGCCTCGTTCGCGAGGTTCGTTGACGTCATATGTCACCGCGATCTTAAGCCGCGATCACGACCGCAACGGCTTTCGCTCCGGCGTCGAGGCGCTCGACCGCTATCTTCGGGAATTTGCTTTTCAGGATATCAAGCGGCGCGTCGCCGGCTGCTTCGTCATGCTTGATGACGCCGATGAAATCGCCGGATTCTACACGCTCGCGGCGACGAGCGTGCCGCTCAATCTGTTGCCTTCGGCGGTAACGAAAAAGCTACCCCGCTATCCCGTGCTGCCGGCCATGCTGATCGGCCGGCTCGCCGTCGCAACAAAACGCCAGGGACAGGGGCTTGGTCGCGCCCTCATCGCCGACGCGATCATCCGCACGGAAAGCTTTCGCATCGGCGCCTATGCACTGATCGTGGACGTCAAAGACGAACGCGCAAGCGCCTTTTATGCAGCGAACGAGTTCGCTCCACTTCCAGAAGACGCGCGGCGGATGTTTCTGCCAATGGCGACCGCGCTGCAACTTCTTGAAGGCGAGCGGCGCGGGTGACCCGCTCTCCCGCAAAAGCTCTACCTTTTGCGATGGCCGACGGGCCGTGCGCGCGGCCCTTCCTTGCGATTTTTCGCAGGGATAAAATGTTTCCGCATGCTGCCTCTGCCTAGAGGTCGAGCTGCCGCAGGATTTTCACCGGCTCCCGTAAGAGAACTTCTCGAAGAATGACGGCCTTGGGGTCGGTCGAGCGCACCCATCCGTTCCAGTAGTAAGCGATGACCCCAAGATCGAACGCTTCGCGAGCAAAATGCTGAATGCCATTGTTCATGTCGGCGACGAAGAAATCTGACTCGTTCGTTTCCACCTCATGCAAGACGGAATTTTCATAGCCTTTAATGTGAGCGCGGCAAAGCATCGCTTCTTCAATAGTTGGAAAGCAGAATAAGCTGTTCAGTCGAGAAGGCCGATGCGGAAAGCATGTCTGTCGAACAGCTTCGTAGGTCATTTCCCGACGAAATAGCTGATGTTGCTGCCCTGACTGTCGAATGATCAGGCCAAAATTGCCGGGTTCAATCATCGACCCCGCAGCCCGCTGCTCGCGGGCAAAGTGAAACAGGATGCTCATAGTTCAAGTGTCGAGCATGTCCCAATCCTCGCCAAGAACCCACCGTAGTGCCGAGAGCTTTCCATTGATCATGCCCCACTCAAAGTCGGTCCAAGGCCCGAGATTCTCCAACCCGTATTTTTTTTCGACTTTCGCGGCAGCCTTCAAAGCGCCTTCCCAAATATCCCGCTGGATAGGCCGCCTTGCATGGCTCTTGATTGGAAATGTCTCTTTTTCGACGATCTTGATGCGTCCACGCTCCACTTCGTAGCGACGGCATTGATGACGGTCATACCAAACCTTGGTGCAAAGCTCGTCTATCGAAGCAAGGATTTCGGTGAGGCTCCGTGGCTCGTCTGTCCATTGCTGCTCAATCATCAGGTCAGAAAAGTGCGCAGGCTGGATGCGGCGGAGTGCTTCGCCGAGTTTGATAAAATATAACGAGCGGATACGCGAAAAGCACGTCGCAATGTCGGGATGCGGAAGCCTCTCGCTCGCATTGGGACAGCTAAAATCCTTAGTGTTGTGCGACACAAAAGCGAAGCGCGTTCCCGAAGGACTTTTGGCTGCAACTGCATCGGCATAAATTTCAATGAGAATTGCATCATCAATCCCATTTCGCTGCCTATGAAATGGGGCGCGCTTGTCGATCGCGCGCTGAGCGGCTCGCAACTTGATGGCGTCTGACACCTCAATAATTGTAGAACCAGCGAACAAGTTCTCGATGCTATTCACTGCGTCAGAGGCTGCCTCTCCGAGGCTGGGCAGTTTGTAATCTACGTCATTAAGCTGTTTTAAAATCGTGCGTTTCCGGCGCGGATCACCAAATTTGTCGATAACATCCTTGGCACGTTTCAGCGTGCTATTGAGGCTACGGGTGCTTTCTTCGATTACGCGAGACTTGTTACGCGCAAATTCATCCACGACTACGCGCGGTAGAATCAACTTGATTTCGCCTTGCCGGATTAGCTCTTCGAGAGCAGCCAATATGTCGCGCTGGTGGTAATCTTTTGCAAGTTCCAGCCATACACAGGTATCTATTAGGATGTGAAACACTCTGCCTCCGCTAATGTTTAGGCGAGCCTCGAAATCGTACTCTGGCTTACGTTGAAACACCGCGCGAGGTCGGCTTGCGTTGCGGTGCCATCGGCGCGCGCGGCCTTCGCTGGTTCGGCCGAGGATGAGGTTGCGCTCGAATTCGGCGATGCCGCCCAAAAAGGTCAGCAACAAACATCCGTGCGCGGTAGCCGCCCCCCGTCAATCAAAAAGCGTGGGCGGCGGCTCGCCCGGAGGCGGCGCGCTCATCATCTCGACCGCGGCCGCGAGCTGCGCGAGGTCTTCAGGGCGCGAGAGCCGATGGTCGCCGTCGGCGATGAAGGTCAGCGTCACGGGATCGGCGTTCAGATGTTCGACGATCGTCAGCGCATGCCGCCAAGGCACATCGGCGTCGCGCATGCCCTGCAGAATATGCACCCGCGCATGCGCGCGAATGAGGCCGCCGAGCAGCAGATGATTGCGTCCCTCTTCAATCAGCCGCCAAGTGACCGGCGGATGATCCGGGCGGCGCAAGACGCCTGTTTTCATGATCTCGCTGCGCGTTCGCTTTTTGAAGGATTCCCACATCAGCGCCTCGGTGAAATCGACCGCAGGCGCAAGGAGAATGAGCCCCGCAAGCCGCGCGCTCTCGCCCTTGGCGGCAAGCCGCCGCGCGAGAAGCAGCGCGATCCAGGCGCCCATCGAGCTGCCGATGACGATCTGCGGCCCCTTCGTCGAGCGCTCGAAAACTTCGACGCTCTGCTCGAGCCAGTCGCCAATGCAGCCGTCTTCGAAGCGTCCATCCGAGCGGCCATGGCCTGAATAGTCGAAGCGCAACAAGGCGCGCCCGCGCGCTTGCGCCCATTCGTCGAGGAAGCTTGCCTTGGTTCCGTCCATATCTGAGGCGAATCCGCCAAGCCAGACGAGTCCGGGCGCTTTTTCGGCCTCGGCCGTGGCGGCGCGCACTCGCCGCGCGATGCGCCAGGGGCTGCCTTGAGGATTGGGAATGTCGAGGAAGTCGAGAGCGTCCGGCAAGCGTGCCCGCTTAAGTTCTAAAGAGGCGTTCTTATTGAAAATAAGCGGTCTGCTCATAGTTGGTAAAGGATCTCGTAACAGAATGCGGCCGCCGGACGAATCTATCGGAGGCTCGCATTAGCCTAGCGATGTCGCAACAGCTCGCACCGATCGTCGCCGCCGACCAGCGACTGGCCGGACGAACGATTTTGCAAATTGTGCCGGATCTTCAGTCGGGCGGGGCGGAGCGCGCGACGGTGGACGTCGCGGAGGCTTTAAGTCGGGTCGGCGCGCGTTGCCTTGTCGCCTCACGCGGCGGACGCATGGTCAGCGAGCTGCAATCCAAAGGGGGCGTTTGGGCGCCGTTTCCGGCGGCCACCAAAAACCCCTTCGCGATGGCGCTGAATTCGGTGCAGCTTGCGCGCATCATTCGCGACGAAGGCGTCGACATCGTGCATGCCCGTTCGCGCGCGCCAGCCTGGGTCGCTTATTACGCCGCGCGGCAGACTGGGGCGAAACTCGTCACGACCTATCACAGCGCCTACAGCGGGGTCTCGCCGATCAAGCAGCGCTACAACGCCATCATGGCGGCGGGCGACGTGGTGATCGCCATCTCGGAATATGCCGCGCAGCGCATTGGAGAACTGCATCCTGAAAGCGCGTCGCGCGTCGTGGTCATTCCGCGCGGCGCCGATCTGCGCGCCTTCTCGCCCGCCGCCGTCGAGCAGCGACGCGTCGAACGTTTGCGCGCTGAGTGGGGCGTCGCGCCGCATGACCGGGTAGTGCTGCTGCCCTCGCGCCTATCGGCGCGAAAGGGCCATTCGGTCCTGATCGAGGCGGCCAAGCGGCTGGTCAAGGAAGGCTTTTCCGACCTGCGCGTCGTTTTCGTCGGCGATCCGCATAGCGAGTCGTTTCGCCGCGCCATCGAAACGCAGATCGAGCGCGCCGGACTTCGGGAGGTCGTTCGCAACGCTGGCTACTGCGAAGACATGCCTGCGGCCTATCTTGCCGCCGCCGTGATCGTCGCGCCGGCGACGGAGCCGGAGGCTTTCGGCCGGATCGCCGTCGAAGCGCAGGCGATGGGCGCGCCGGTCATCATCTCCGACATTGGCGCAGCGCCGGAAATCGTTCAGGCGCCGCCACAGACGCCGCGCCATCTGGCGACGGGATGGCGAACGCCGCCCGGCGATCCCGTCGCCTTGGCGGACGCCATCGCAGAGGCGCTGAGCATGAAGGCTTCCGCGCGCGACGAACTCGCGCTGCGGGCGCGCCGATATGTTCAGGAGCGCTTCTCGGTCGAGGAGATGCAGCGCGCGACGCTGCAGGTCTATGAACGTCTGTTGGAGCTTTAGCGCGGCTGCCCCGTTCATGTTGACGCTTTGGCGCCCGCGATAAGCCGAACAATCGCCAATAAGCCGCGTCAGCCTCGAGCACCGTCGCCTCAACAAGGGAGCGATCGAATGGAGAGTAACCGAATATCTAACCTTTCCTGGCGCGGATGTTTCGCCGCCGCAGCGCTTCTTGCGCTCTTCGTCGCGCCCGCCGCTCTGGCCGGCAACGAACCCTATGGAATCTGGCTGCGGCCCGAGGCTGGCCAGCAGTTCAGCTTCTATGACTGCGGCGGCCTGCTTTGCGCGAAACTGGTTTCCGTCAAGAACGCCGAGGAGCAGAAGGAGATCGGCACGGTCATCCTGCGCGGGGCGACGAAGAGCGGCGCCAAGGAATGGCGGGGGAAACTCTACAACGCCAAAGATGGCAATGTTTATGACGGAGTCATCACGCTCAAATCCGCCAATGAGCTGACTCTGAAGGGCTGTCTTTGGGGCGTGCTTTGCAAGGGCGAGACTTGGCGGCGGACGACGGCTTCGGCCACGGGGTCCAAAGCGCCGGACAAGGCGCAGGATTCGGGCGACGAGGAATAAGGCGTCACAACAATCATCGGCCCTTGGCCCGCGCCTTGGCCTTGAGTTTCGCCTCAAGGCGATCGAAGACCGCCTTCGCTGGCCTGGCGCGTCCGGCGTCGGCAAGGCCTCTAGCGATCGAAGCGTCCAAAGCGGCAAGACGGGCCTCGCGCTCCTGAATGAGCCGAACGCCCTCGCGCAACACTTCGCTCTTTGAGTTGTAGCGGCCCGACGCCACCAGCTTGGCGACAAAGGCCTCGAGCTGGCTTCCCAAATCTGCGCTGATGGCCATGACAGACCCTCCTCCGAAGAAGATGTCATAGACCAATAACTATTATCAAGCGGCGCCGCCGCCGAATCGGATAGAGTTCAGTCGTCAATCGGACTGATTTTGCGCGCAGCGCCATCGTCGCGCCGGGCCTGGGCTTGGCGCAGGGCGGCGCGACTTTTGCTGCTTCGTCGCCAATCGCCGCGTGACCCATTTATCCTTAACGCGGACACGCGCGGGCAAAGAGGCGGCATGACGAGCTCCTTCCATCTTGAATCCTATCGCGAGGCGCTGGTCTTTCTCGCCACGGCGGGCGTCATCGTCCCGCTTTTTCATCGGATGAAGATTTCGCCCGTGCTGGGCTTCCTGTTCGCGGGCGCGGCGCTAGGCCCGTTTGGTCTCGGCCGAATCGCCCGCGACTATGAATGGGCGGCAAATTTCACCATCACAAATGTCGAGGGCGTCTCCAATCTCGCGGAATTCGGGTTGGTCTTCCTGCTGTTCATGATCGGCCTTGAGCTGTCCTGGGAGCGTCTCGCCCGTATGCGGCGGCTCGTCTTCGGACTGGGGCTCGCGCAGGTCGTCGTCTGCGCAAGCGTGCTCGCGGCTGTGGGCTACTATTATTTTCGCGTCGAGCTTGGCCCTTCGTTGCTGATGGGTCTCGCGCTCGCCATGTCATCGACGGCCGTGGTCCTGCCGGTGCTCGCCGAGGCGCGGCGCTTAAACAAGACCTCTGGGCGCGTCGCCTTCTCGGTGCTGCTGCTTCAGGACCTCGCCGTGGCGCCGGCGCTGTTCCTCGTTTCGGCGCTCGCCGAAGCCAAGAATGGCGGCTTCACCGCCGAGTTGGCGGCGTGGGCTTTTGTGCGCGCCTTCGTCGCTATGGGCGCGTTGATCTTCATCGGAAGGCTGCTGCTGCGTCCGCTGTTTCGGCTCGTCGCGGCGGTGCAACTCACCGAACTGTTCATGGCCGCCTGCCTCCTCGTCGTCATCGGCGAGGCGGCGCTTTCGGCAGCCGCCGGATTCTCCATGGGCCTCGGCGCCTTCATCGCGGGATTGCTCCTCGCTGAAACGGAGTTCCGTCGCGAGGTCGAGGTGACGATCGAGCCGTTCAAGGGCCTGCTGCTCGGCCTCTTCTTCGTTTCCGTCGGCGCCGGTCTCGACATCGGCGCCGTCGCCGCCGACCCTTTGCCGATCTTCATCTACGCCGCGGGGATGATGGCGGTAAAGGGGGCGATCATCTACGGTCTGGCGCGTCTCTTCGACATCGAATGGCGGCCCGCCGCGGAGGCCGCGCTGCTCCTTGCGCCGGGCGGCGAATTCGCCTTCGCGCTGCTGACCTCGGCCATGGCGGTCGGCGTGCTGCCGGGACACAACGGCGCCGACGCCATGGTCATCGTCACGATCACCATCTTCGTCATTCCCTTGCTCGGCCGCATCGGCGCGGCTTTCGCGCCGCCCCCAACCGAAGCGGAGGAAGAAGAGCGTTACGCCGATCTCGCGCCCGCGGAGGTCGCTGAGGGCCGAGTCGTCATCGTCGGCTTCGGAAGGATTGGCGGGCTCGTCGGCGAGATGCTGAAGCGCCACGACATTCCGTTCATCGCGGTTGAAAGCGTCGTGTCGATCGTGACTGACGCGCGCGAAGAAGGCGTCGAGATCTACTGGGGCAACGCCACACGCCGCGAGTTCCTGATGCGTTGCGGCTTGGCGCAGGCCCGCGCGCTCGTCGTCACGGTTGAAAACGTCGCCGCGACAGCGGAGATCGTTCGCTTGGCGCATGAAATCCGTAGCGACCTCACCATCGTCGCGCGCGCCCGCGACGCCCGTCACGCCACCGAGCTCTATAAGCTCGGCGCAAGCGACGCGATTCCCGAAACGATCGAAGCTAGTCTGCAGCTTGCCGAAACCGTGCTCGTCGATATCGGCGTGCCGATGGGCTATGTCATCGCCTCGATCCACGAAAAACGCGACGAGTTCCGTAAGCTGCTGCAACCTTCCAATGAAGAGGCGCGCGTGCGGCAGGCCGAGCGAAACCGCAAGATCAGACGCGAACATGCGCGCCAACGCATATCGGGCCGCGCCGCTGAAGAAAGCGAGGAGGAGGCGTAGGCGTGCGGTGCTAAGGTATAAGTGAATATGTTTGCGGGGTGGGAAGAAAAACAAGGATTAAATGATCCTCGGATCATATTAGCCGCGCAACCAACTTTTGACCCAGTCCTTAGCTCTGCTCAACACCTCTAGCATGCGTTGTGCGAGCACCCGCATTCCTCCGACATGATGTTTGTTTCCAAGCGCAATCGTATCCAACCTGTCTCGTTCCTTTACGGCTGCGATTAATCCGGGTGACATTGCACCGGCCCATTGGACTTGGTTTCCAGCAATCCAATAGTGTGATTTGCAGGGGAAGCCCCAGTTGCCAATTGAGGGTACTAACGAAACAGCTTTGCCGCGCTCGATAAGACGCCACTTTGCCGGATTCAGAGGTGTAACCACTTCAAGGCCGCAGCCGCAGCAGCATAGGTGCGACGCGGTCGAATACCGGAGCGAGATATAGAGAATACCCGCATCGAGATGTTCAGGAATAAACTCGATGAACATCGGCTGCACCTGCGAGAGACGACTCATGCCACGCCTTCTAGAACCATCTCGCCACTAGCTATCGAGTAACCTGCATACACATCATTTCGCGAGTCCCGATACACTTCGAAGAGCTTCTTCCATCTGATCACCGCGATCGCGGCATTTAGCGCGTTCAACTCGGCAATCTGGATGTTGCTGGAATATTCGTTTGCTCCAACCCCGCCCTCAGCAAACGATATGTGCAATGCCGCTCTTTCGCGTGCATGAGCCGTGCTGGTCGTCGTTCGAACGATGCCGGAAAGCTGCCCGTCATCGAGCATGACACCCATCCCAACATCGATGAAAGGTGTGCCGTTGCCGACCAGTCGGTCAATAACCGCCTGCTTTGCTAAGCCTACGTCCATGCAAATAAACACAAAATCCAGATTATCGAGAATTGCTGCGTTGGTGGCGTCGAGGAAGATATCGTGCGACACGATGCCCCTGCGCATATTAGAATATGCGTCGGCAAACCAAACTACCTTTTGGGGCTTAGTTCGCAGCTCCTCGATTCCAGGGGCACCCGGTGAACGGAAGGCGTTGTGTTGGGAAAACACGTCGCCATCGAAGATGTGTATCTCGGCGACCGATGTTTTTGCGACCAGATCGAGTATGTAGGAGCCCGTGCCGCCGAGCCCCACGATGCCAACCCGCAGCCCAGAGAGCTTGGCATTGACCGCGCCGATCCCGGCCCGGCTCGTAGCGGTGTCGATGTATTTGAAGACGCAGTTCTCCTCCCCGTCTGGAATGACGGAAAATGTGCGTGCGGTGACGTTGGGATCAATCTTCGCCGCTTCACCGGAAATGCGGCCAATGTAGGTCGTCATCTTGTGGTGATAGTCGCGGTAATCCGCCTTTGCGGAAAACATGAAGTCGGCGCGAACGCCCGGAGCGAGGTCCTGTGGCGGTGAAGAATGTTCAATGGCGGTAATTTTCGATCCGTTGGCGCGGCACGGATGCTCGCCACTCCAATAGCAGACGTGGTCGTCCGGCTTTTCAGTGATATCTCCGGACAACTTAAGTTTCGAGATCAGGACGCCTTGACGCACTGAACAGCGAGCGTCCACAAAAGGGACCTCTCGCACGAGCAAGAGGCCGTCTTGGATTTCGAGGTTGTAGCCTTCGTTCTGCAACCGTAGAAGGTCGGGACTAAGAGCGATTGGTCGGCGTGACATCGAATTCCATCCCGTCCTTCACCTTGATCGACTGTCCCTCAACCAGAGTACCGGCCGGCTTGTGTCCATGGCCTCTGGTGTACTGAACGGTAAATTGTACTCCGTCTCCGGTGGGCGGGTTCGGGAAGGCGAGTAGCACGATCTGGTCGAACGTGATCTCCTGGTCCTTTGGCACCGTCTTCGCGCGGCCATTTACGATTATGGTGACAGTTTTGGCTTCGTCACCTTTACCGTGTTTTTCGGTCCCGACAATTTCCATAAGTGCATCCTTTCCAGTAAGTCTCGGAAAAGCTCAGGGGCCTAGGGCACTTATGCTCTCCGCTGATTGCTTTCTCGCAACTGATTGCATTAGTGTAATAGCGATTCGCGAGAATTGCAACTTCGCAATCTGTACGAATTTCGCAATGGAGAGGGCATGGCCGAAAATTTCGACATGGACGGCTTCTACGCTGCGCTAAACGCCGCGCGCTTGAGTCGGCGGAAGACATGGAAGGATGTAGCTCAGGAAACGGGGATAGCGGCATCGACCTTGTCGCGGATGAGCCAAGGCGCAAGTCCCGACGTAAATGGTCTGGCCGCACTTCTGAAATGGTCGAATCTTAAAGCAGAGATGTTTATCCGAGGCACTAGCAAGGAAGAAGCGCCGCCGATCGCCAAACTCACCGCGCTGTTGCGCGCCGACCCAAAATTAACTCCACAGAACGCCAAGCTGTTAGAGGAGATTGTGGTCAGCACCTATAACAAGCTGAAGGGGCGCTGACTTGGCTTTTCGGCGCGGCTTTAGAGCAGAAGCAAATCGCATTTCGCTCAGCATTCGTACACAGATGGGTCTTCGGCCAATTGACCCGATTGATCCCGCTATGGTGTGCGCTCACTTCGATATTGTGCTCTTAAGACTTAGCGAACTTGACTGCAACGTCTCGTCCTTTCTCGGGGTCGATCACTCTTCCTTCTCAGCGGTAACCGTGCCCTGTGGGTGGCGGACGGCGATCGTACATAACGACTCGCACCACGAGCACCGTCAACGCAGCAATGTTTGCCATGAGCTGGCGCATTGTTTTCTTGGCCATCCGTGCGCGCCGCCTCTCACTGAAAGCGGCGAGCGTGCTCGCGATGGCGGGATTGAGGCCGAAGCTAACTTTCTCGCTGGCGCGCTGCTGATTCCCAATGAGGCCGCAATTCATATCGTTCGACGAGGCATGGGGTCGACAGCTCAAAACGTCTATGGCGTGAGCCAGCCGATGTTAGACTATCGGCTCCGTGTGAGCGGAGCATACACGATTCAATCACGCTCTATTCAGGCGGTATCGAAGAGCCGGCGCCCTTTCACCCCCGCGCGATGAAGCTTCGACAACCGAAGCTTCCTCGTTCGGGACCAGAAGACATCTTATCTCCTCACAGTCTCCATAGCCCCAACGCGATCGTCACGAAGGTCAGCGGCGCGCCGACCTTGAAATAGGTCCAGAAGCCGATCGTCAGCCCGAGCGCTCGCGCGCGCTCGACGACGATGAGATTGGCGATCGAACCGACGAGCGTGAAATTTCCGGCGAGCGTCGAGGCCATGGCGACGATGAGCCAGGCCCGCTTCGGATTGCTCAGTTGTACGACGAAGGGCTTCAGCGCGAGAACCGCCGGCACATTGCTGACGATGTTTGAGAGCACTGCGGAGACAAGCGCGAGCGTTGGCGCTTGATCGAGTCTGAGCTTGCCGACTTCCGCGATCTCGCCGGGCGTCAGCACCACTTTGTCGAACGCGCCGACGACGATGAAGAGCCCCGCGAACATTAAAAGCAGCGGCCAGTCGATCTCGCTGTAAATCTTCTTTGAGCCTACGCGTCGCGTGAGGAGCAGCAGCCCGCCGGCGACGATCGCGACTTTGGCGGGAGGCACGCCGGCGAAAAAGAACGCGATCATCGCCGCCGTGATCAGCAGCGCTTTTGACGCCAGCGCCGCATGATAGGGCCGCGGCGTAGGGGCGATCGGCGGCAATTTCTCGCGCGAAAAAAATTCTCGCGGAAAGGCGAGCGCGATAAAGAAAATTGTCAGCGCGACGCCCGCGAAAGCAACGGGCCAGAGCGCCTCGGCGAAGTCGCCATACGATATGCCGGAGGCGGTGGCGATGATCATATTTTGCGGATTGCCGGTGATCGTCGCAACGCTGCCGGCGTTGGAGGCGAGCGGAATTGCAAGAACATAGGGCGTCGGATCGCGCTTCAGGCGTAGCGCCAGATCGACGATGAGCGGCGGCATCACGAGACAGATCGCGTCATTGACGAGGAAGGCGGAGAAGAATCCGGTCGCCAAAGCGACCGCCGCGAGCAGAAAGATCGGACGCCGCGCGGCGTCCGCGAGCCAATCGGCGGCGCGACGAAAGAACCCCGAAAGGCGCAGATTGGCGACGACGATCATCATGCCGAGCAGCAAAGTGATCGCGTCGAAGTCGATCGCCCGATAGGCCTCGTCGAGCGTCAGAGCGCCGACGCCGATCATCAGGCTCGCGCCCAGCAAAGCGCCGCCGGCGCGATCGAGACGATAGTAGGGCAGCTTGCCGACCGCGAGCACGAGATAGGTCGCCGCGAAGATGACTGTGACGGCCGCCGTCTCGGGAGTCGGCGCCGGCATGCGAGTCAAGATGGACAGCAGTTCGCCGACCCCGAGGAATGCGGCGGCGGCCAGCGCCGCGCCGCACGCGACAATGGTGGTCACCAGAATCCCAAGCCAGAATCGGAGGAAGGCATGGCGGACGCCCTTCGGCGCGGGCTCGGGCGGCTGAGGCATGAACTCGGCAAGCAAGGAAAGATCGCGCGGTGAGAGGAGGTTATGGCGCGCGGCCTCCCTGCCGCCAAGCCCACGCGCCGATTTCCTATTGTGCGGCTTGGTTAATAGATATATTCCTAGCGCTAGGAAATTCTTCCGAGCCGCGGCCAGCCCATGTCCGACATTCTCACCCATGCCCAGATTTGGGCGGCGATCGACGCGCTCGGCGAGCGATATGGCCTGACGCCGTCGGGCCTTGCCCGCAAGGCCGGCCTCGATCCCACGACCTTCAATCGCTCCAAGCGCGAGACGGCAAGCGGGCGCCAACGCTGGCCATCCACCGAATCGATCGCCAAGGTCTTACAGGCGACGGGCGCCGGACTCGATGAATTCATGTCGCTGGTGACGGCGAACAGCGCCGCGGGCCGGTTGCGCCATACGCGGCCGCTGATCGGCCTGGCGCAGGCCGGCGTCGGCGGTTTTTTCGACGATGCGGGCTTCGCCACCGGCGCGGGCTGGGACGAGATCGACGTGCTCGCCGAAGCCGACGAACATTCCTACGCGCTGGAAATATCCGGCGACTCCATGGCGCCGCTCTATCGCGACGGCGATGTGGTGATCGTCTCGCCTTCCGCGCCAGTGCGTCGCGGCGACCGCGTGGTGGTGAAAACCACCTCGGGCGAGATCATGGCCAAGGAGCTGAAGCGCGAGACGGCGCGAACCATCGAATTGCGTTCGGTCAATCCCGCCTATCCCGACCGCACGATTCCTCGCGACGAAGTGAGTTGGATGGCTCGCATCCTCTGGGCGAGCCAGTGATACGAATTCTGGCCGATCTGCTCGGCTGTCATTCCCGACGCGCGCAACGCGCGCGATCGGGAATCCAGCGCAAAACCAGCATTTCCGCATCGGCTCTGGATTCCCGGTCAGGCCTTCTGCCTGCCGGGAATGACAAGGGTCCAAGCGAACGGATCAGCCGGAATCCATATGACGTGTGACGCTTCGCCGCCGCACGACGCATCTCCCCCCGTGTGGATGCAGCCGTGTTATAAGCTTCAATCTCTTACGCCCCATCCTTCCAGGTGAACGCCATCATGCGTCTTTCTTTGATCGCCTCTCTTGTTGCGCTTTTTGTTGGCGGCGCGGCTCTCGCCGATACAGGCCTGCGTGATCGCGCGAAGGGACTGTTCGAGCCGATCCCCTCAACGCCGCCGGCGATTCCCGGAGAGACGGCGACGCCGGAAAAACTTGCGCTCGGCAAAATGCTGTATTTCGAGCCGCGGCTCTCCGAAACGCACGACGTCAGCTGCGCCGACTGCCACAATCTGAGCATGGGCGGCGTCGACGGCGGCAAGCTGTCGGGCGGCCGCAATGCGCAGCTTGCCGGCCGCGAAGTGCTCACGGTGATGAACGCCGTTTTCAACAAGTCGCAGTATTGGGACGGGCGAGCGGCCGATCTTGCCGATCAGGTGGTCAATTCGGTGATGGCCAATCCAAAGGCGATGCTGAAAACGCGCGGCGGTCCGATGGCGATCAATCCGATCGAGCACGCGGCCGCGAAGCAGCGCGCGATCGAGCAGTTCAAGAGAATCCCCGGTTACGTCGTGGCCTTTAAGCAGGCCTTTCCCGAGCAGAGCGATCCTGTCGCTTATGACAATATCGGCCGCGCCATCGCGCTCTTCGAGGCGACGCTGATCACGCCCGACGCGCCTTTCGATCGCTGGCTCAAAGGGGACGAGAAGGCGCTGTCGGAATCGCAGAAGGAAGGGCTGAAACTCTTCATCGATAAAGGCTGCGTGACCTGCCACAATGGCGTCAATGTCGGCGGCGCCATGTATGCGCGTTTCGGCGTCGTCAAACAGCCAGCGCCCGAATATCTGCCGCCGGACGATTTGGGCCGCTTCGCCGTCACCAAGGCGATCGCCGACAAATACGCCTTCAAGGTTCCCTCGCTTCGCAATGTCGAACTGACGGCGCCCTATTTCCACACTGGCGCGACCTTCGATCTGAAGAAGGCCGTGGCGGTGATGGGCGAAAGCCAACTCGGCGTCGAACTCAGCGCGGACGAGACCGACAAGATCGTCGCCTTCCTGGATTCGCTGACCGGGCGTCAGCCGCAAGTGGTCCTGCCGATTCTGCCGCCGCGCACCGCTCCTTAAGCGAACGCGCAGCGACGGTCAGGCGGCGGCGCTCGCGGTCCAACGCAGCACCGGCTTTCTCGCCGCGAGCGCTTCATCGACGCGTCTACGCGGCGCAAGCCGCGGCGCCGGGGTAAAGCGCGTGACTTCGCCCGCTTTGGCGCTTTGCGCGAGATCGCGCAGCGTCGCGATGAAGAGATCGAGCGAGGCTTTCGATTCCGATTCCGTCGGCTCTATGAGCATGGCGCCATGGGCGACCAGCGGGAAATAGATCGTCATCGGATGATAGCCTTCGTCGATCATCGCCTTGGCGAAATCGAGCGTCGTCACGCCGGTTCCGCGCAGCCAGGCGTCGTCGAACAAGACTTCATGCATGCAGATGCGATCGCCGAAGGGCTGGGTCATTACGTCGCGCAAGGAGGCGCGGACATAATTCGCCGCGAGCACGGCGTCTTTCGAGGCCTGCGCAAGTCCGTCGGCGCCATGCGCGAGCATATAGGCGAGCGCGCGTACGAACATGCCCATCTGACCATGGAAGGCGGTCAGGCGACCAAAGCTTTCCGTTCCCTCCGCGTCTTCGACGAGCTCCAGCCCGTCGCCATCGCGTCGAATGAACGGAACGGGCGCGAAAGGCGCGAGACGTTCCGAGAGAACGACCGGACCGGCGCCAGGACCGCCGCCGCCATGCGGCGTCGAGAAGGTCTTGTGCAGATTGATGTGCATGGCGTCGATGCCGAAATCGCCCGGCCGCGCGACGCCAGCGATGGCGTTGAAATTGGCGCCGTCGCAATAGAAATAGCCGCCCGCCTCGTGAATCGCGTCGGCGATGTCGACGATCTCGCGTTCGAAGAGCCCGCAGGTGTTCGGATTCGTCAGCATGATCGCCGCGACGTCGGGGCCGAGCGCCTCCTTGACGGCCTCCACGCGCACCGTGCCATCCGAAGCTGCCGGAACGACGCGCACTGAAAAGCCGAGCAGCGCCGCCGTCGCGGGATTGGTGCCATGCGCGGACTGCGGAATCAGCACGATATTGCGCGTCGCGCCTTCGCCTTTAGCCGCGACCGCGGATTTGATCGCCATCATGCCGCAGAGTTCGCCATGCGCGCCGGCCTTCGGCGACATCGCCACTGCGTGCATATTGGTGAGATTCATCAGCCAGTCGGCGAGAATCTGCATCAGCTCCAGCGCGCCCTGCGCGGTCGATTGCGGTTGCAGCGGATGAAGATCCGCGAAGCCTTCATAGCGCGCGATCTTCTCATTGCTGCGCGGATTATGCTTCATCGTGCAGGAGCCGAGCGGATAGAGCCCAGCGTCGATCGAATAATTCTTCCGCGACAGACGCACATAGTGGCGCATCGTCTCTGGTTCAGTGAGTCCGGGAAGGCCGATCGGCGCCTTGCGCTCGAGCGCGCCGAGCCGCGTCGCGACGCGCGTTGGGTCGTCAATATCGACGCCAGTCGCGTCGATCCGGCCGATCTCGAAGATCAGCGGCTCTTCCTGATCGAGCCCGCGATTGCCGGTGAAAGTCGCGGGCGTCTTGTCGTCGTCGAGCGGTTCGACGACTGCGGGTCTGTCGAGCATCAGAGCGACTCCTTAAGCGCCGCGACGAAGGCGTCGCGATCTTCATCCGTATTGACTTCGGTGCTGGCGACGATGAGGAGATCGTCGAGGCCGGCGCGCGGCAAAAGCCGCGAGACCGGAACGCCAGCAAGGACGCCGCGCGCAGCCATGTTCTCGACAAGCGCGGCGGCGTCGCCTTCGACACGAAGCGTAAATTCGTTGAAGAAGGTCTCGTTGAGAACCTCTACCCTCGGAACGTCAGCGAGCATTTGCGCGAGCAAAACCGCATTGGCGTGATTGGCGCGCGCAAGGCGCTTCAGCCCCTTTTCGCCGAGCAGCGTCAGATGAATGGTGAAGGCGAGCGCGCACAGGCCTGAATTGGTGCAGATATTCGAGGTCGCCTTATCGCGCCTTATGTGCTGCTCGCGCGTCGAAAGCGTCAGCACATAGGAGCGCCTGCCGTCGGCGTCGACGCTTTCGCCGGCGAGTCGGCCTGGCGTCTGCCGCAGGAATTCATGCCGCGTGGCGAAGAGGCCGACATAAGGTCCGCCAAAATTGAGCGCATTGCCGATCGACTGTCCTTCGCCGACGACGATATCGGCGCCCATCTCGCCCGGCGATTTGAGGAGGCCGAGCGACACGGCTTCGGTGAAGACGGCGATCAGAAGCGCGCCGTGCCGATGGCACGCTTCGGCGATCTTCGTCAGATCGCGCAGATTGCCGAAGACGTCAGGGGTCTGCACGACGACGCAAGAGAGCCTGTCGTCGATGCGCGCGATGATGTCCTCGGCGGCGCGAACGTCAGGCGCCATCGTCTCGACTTCGTCTTCGGCGAGGCGCGAGATCGTGCGAACGACTTCGGCGTAATGCGGATGCAGCCCGCCAGAGAGCAGCGCCTTGCGCCGCTTCGTGATCCGATGCGCCATCAGCACGGCTTCGGCGGTCGCCGTCGAGCCGTCGTACATCGAGGCGTTCGCGACTTCCATGCTCGTCAGCAAAGCGACTTGGGTTTGGAATTCGAAGAGATATTGCAGCGTGCCCTGGGAAATCTCCGGTTGGTAAGGCGTGTAGCTCGTCAGGAACTCGGAGCGTTGAATGAGATGATCGACGCTTGCGGGAATATGATGCTTATAGGCGCCGGCGCCGATGAAGAAGGGCGCGCGTGAAGCGGGAAGATTGCGCTCGGCAAGCCTCGCGAAGAAACGCTCGACGTCTTGCTCTGACTTGCCTTTCGGCAGATCGAGCGGCGTTTTTAGCAGCGTCTCGGGCGGCGCGTCGGCGTAGAGCGCCTCTATCGAGGGGACGCCGATCGTCGCGAGCATCGCGCTTCTGTCGGCTTCTGACAGCGGATGATAGCGCATCGTGTCTTTTCCTCGTGCTAAAGCGTCTTCAGGAAGCTCGAATAGGCGGCGGCGTCCATCAGCGACGCGCATTCGCCAGCATCGCTGACCCGCAGCTTGATGAGCCAGCCGCGTCCGAGCGGATCGTCGTTGACGAGCGCCGGCGTTTCGCCAAGCTCCGGATTGACTTCGACGACTTCGCCGCTGACCGGCGAATAGACTTCGCTTGCCGCCTTCACGCTCTCGATGACGGCAATCTCTTTGCCCTTCGCGACCTTCTTGCCAACCTCGGGCAATTCGATGAAGACGATATCGCCGAGTTGCGACTGCGCGTAATCCGATATGCCCAATGTCGCGACGTCGCCGTCGAGCGCGACATATTCGTGATCCTTGGAGTAGCGGAGATCGCTCATCTCGCGTCCTTTCCAACCGGCTTGAAATAGCGATGCGCGACGAAGGGCAGAGCCGCGACGTCGACCTCGATGGGTTTGTCGCGCAGCGTTGCCGTTAGCTTCGCGCCGACGTTGGCGTGATTGCTCGCGACATAGCCCATCGCGATCGGACGCTGCAAAGTCGGCGAAAAGCCGCCTGACGTTACGTGACCCACAACTTCGCCACTGTCTGCATAGAGCTGCGCGCCTTCGCGCAGCGGCGCCTTGGACTGCGGAAGAAGCCCAACACGCATGCGCGCGGGACCCTGCTCAAACACCCGCCGAATGCGCTCGAAACCGGGGAACCCGCCTTCAAGGCGCCGGCGTTTGCCAATCGACCAGCCGAGTCCCGCTTCGACGGGATTGGTCGTCTCGTCGAGGTCGTGGCCATAGAGCGGCAGGCCAGCCTCCAGACGCAAGGCGTCGCGCGCGCCAAGTCCCGCCGGCGCGACGTCCTCATGCGACAGCAGAAGGCGCGCAAGATCTTCAGCGTGCTCGGCGCGCAGCGACAGTTCAAATCCGTCTTCGCCCGTATAGCCGCTGCGCGACACGAAGAGCGGCGCGCCGCCAAAGTCGAAGGCGCGCCAGCTCATGAAAGCAAGGTCCTCGGCGCCGGGGAGGAGGGCGCCGAGGACCGCGGCCGCGCGCGGGCCTTGGAGGGCGAGCAGCGCGCGGTCTAAAGGATTGAAATCGAATGGCCGCAAAGTCTCGCGGATGAGCGCAAAGTCGCCATGCTTGCGCGAAGCGTTGACGACGAGCAGCAGCCGCTCTTCAACGCCCGGCAGTCGCGTCACGAGAAGATCGTCGAGAATGCCGCCGGTCTCATTGAGGAGCTGCGTATAGCGTGTGCGTTCCCGTGGGAGCGAAACCAGGTCCGCAGGCGTCAGGCTTTCGAACGCCCGCGTCACGCCTGCTCCAGCGAGGATTGCCTGACCCATATGCGAAACGTCGAACAGGCTTGCCTGACGTCGCGTATGCAGAGTCTCGGCGACGATGCCCGCTTCATATTGCAGCGGCATCTCGTAGCCGGCGAAGGGCGCCATGCGCGCGCCAAGCCGTCGATGCAGAGCATCGAGCGGCAGTTTGGCGAGCGCGGAAGGCGCAGCGGTCGCGACGTCGAGTTGGGTCAACTATCAACTCCGGCAGGATATAGAAGGCGCAGCAAAGCCGAACTTTGCAGCGCGCCCCCTCTGTCCGGTGACCTGAGAGATTTCCCTGCGCCGAAGCGTCAGGTTACGCCCTTCGGTGGGCGAAACGCTTACGCGCTTCGCCGCTTTCCAGAGTTATGCTTCGTCGCGGTCCTTTGGCCTGAGCGTTTCCGGGGCGGTTTCGCCTTCGGCGCCGGCGCAAGCGCCGGTCTCTCCCGCGATGAAGTTCGACCTCCCATCAAAATGTGGGCGATTCGCGTAATCGTCAATCCCAAGGGTTGCGCGTTTTTCTCGCAACTGGCCTGCAGCGCTTAGTCCGTTTGCAACGCGCGCTCAGTGGCGCTTAGGCGACCGCACGCGATAGACGCCATCGTCATCCCGCTCGAAGGTCTCGTCGACCTGCGGATGACGGACCGGCCTGTTGCTGTCGTCGGGCAGCAGATTCTGCTCCGACACATAGGCGACATATTCGGTTTCGGCGTTCTCGGCGAAGAGATGATAGAAAGGCTGGTCCTTACGCGGGCGGAGTTCTTCCGGAATCGAAAGCCACCATTCCTCGGTGTTGGCGAAGACGGGATCGACGTCGTAGATCACGCCGCGGAACGGATAGCGGCGATGCTTGACCACTTGGCCGATCGCGAATTTGGCGATGTTTTCCCGCGCCATTCGAAAGCGCCCCTAACACGCTGTTTACTTTCTCTTTACTAGCGCAGGCGCCGCGCGGCCGTCAATTGCGGCGCGCCGCCGCAAGCAGGCTTAGAAGCCGTAGATTCTGGCAAAGTCGGCGTCCTTGGCGGCGACCTGTTTGGCGAGGTCGACGACGACCTTGCATTGCTTCCAGGTGGCGTCGTCCTGCATCCGGCCGTCGATCATCACGGCCCCGGTCCCGTCCGGCATCGCTTCAAGCACCCGCTTGGCGAAGGCCACTTCCTGCGGATCGGGCGAGAAGACTTTCTTGGCGATGGCGATCTGAGAAGGGTGCAGCGACCAAGCGCCAGCGCAGCCGAGCAGAAAGGCGTTGCGAAACTGCGCCTCGCAGGCGGGCGCGTCGGAGAAGTCGCCGAAGGGGCCGTAGAAGGCCTTGATGCCGGCCGAGGCGCAGGCGTCCACCATCTTGGCGATCGTGTAATGCCAGAGGTCCTGCTGGTAAGACGCCCGCAGCCCCTGGCCGGGCTCGGCGTCGGCGATCACTTTATAATCCGGATGGCCGCCGCCGACCCTTGTGGTCTTCATCGCGCGAGAGGCGGCGAGATCGGCCGGCCCGAGCGAAATGCCATGCATGCGCGGCGAAGCGGAAGCGATGGCGTCGACATTCTTCACGCCTTCCGCCGTCTCCAGAATAGCGTGAATGAGAATCGGCTTCTTGACGCCGTGCCGCGCTTCGAGCTGCGCCAGGAGCTGGTCGAGATAGGCGATGTCCCAGGGTCCCTCGACCTTCGGCAGCATGACAACATCAAGCTTATTGCCGACAGCGCCGACGATTTCGATCATGTCATCCAGCGCCCAGGGGCTGTTCAGCGCATTCATGCGCGTCCACAGTCCGGTCGAGCCGAAGTCGGTCGCTTTGGCCATTTCGATGAAGCCGGCGCGGGCGGCTTCCTTAGCGTCGGCGGGGATCGCGTCCTCCAGATTGCCGAGCACGACATCGACCTGTTTGACGAGTTCGGGAACCTTGGCGCGGAATTTTTCGAGATGCGGCGGCACGAAATGAATCATCCGCTCGACCTTGACGGGCGGTTCGCGCAGAGGCGCCGGAGCGCCGATGGCGAGCGGACGGTAGAATTGATTGGGTAGCTTCATTTGGTCGCAACTCCGGCGAAAAGTTGCGCCGAGTTAAGCCAGATGCGTCGGCTTGGCAATGGCGCGGTCTGTCACGCCTTAAGAGGCGTTCAGCCGGCGACCGCGTCCCAGAGGAGCTTCACGTTAAGAATAATGATCGCGGTCGCGATGATCGCCGCGAGCGCCGTGGTGCGCCTGGGCGCGACGAGTTCGCCCATGACGCTGCGCTGCGCCGTGAAGGCGACGAGCGGGACCACGGCGAAGGGCAGCGTCACGCTCAGGGCGACCTGGCTCAGAACGAGTAGCTGCGCCGTCGCGGATTCGCCGGCGTAAAGCGTCACGCCGATCGCTGGCGCGATGGCGATGCAGCGGGTGATGAGGCGGCGCGTCGCCGGCTTCATCCGCAGCCGCACGAATCCTTCCATCACGATCTGGCCGGTGAGCGTGGCGGTCACGGTCGAATTCAGTCCGCAGGCGATCAGCGCCACGGCGAAAAGCGTCGCGGCGATCGGCTGCCCGAGCAACGGCGCGATCAGCCTATAAGCCTCGCCGAGCTCAGCGACTTCCGTGTGGCCGGTCGCGTGAAAGACCGCCGCTGCGAGGACGAGTATGGCGCCGTTCACAAGCAGCGCGAGGAGCAGCGCCAGCGTGCTGTCGATCACCGCGAAGCGAATCGCCTCGCGCTTCTTTTCGAGAGGTTCGGCGACGGCGCGCGTCTGCACGACGAAAGAGTGCAGAAAAAGATTATGCGGCATTACCGTCGCGCCGAGGATGCCCAGACCGATGTAGAGCATCTCGGGATCGGTGAAAAAACGGCGCGTTGGAATGAGTCCTGCCGCGACCTCAGCGAAATCGGGGCGCGCCATGATGAGCTGGGCGGTGAAGGAGAGGGTGATGAGCCCGAGCATCGCGATGACGAAGAGCTCGATCTTGCGGAAGCCGACGCGCTCCAGCGCGAGCACCAGAAAAGTGTCGAGCACCGTGACAAGGATGCCGACCGCGAGCGGCAGGCCGAACAGCAACTGCAGGCCGATGGCGGTGCCGATCACTTCGGCGAGGTCTGTCGCGAATATGCCGACTTCGGCCAGCAGCCAGAGCCCGACGGCGGCCGGAAAGGAATAATGCTTCCGGCAGGCCTGAGCGAGGTCCAGCTCCGCGCCGACGCCGAGCCGCGCCGCAAGTGATTGCAACACGATCGCCATCAGGCTCGAAAGCACGGCGACGAACAGCAGGGCCGTGCCGAACTTAGAGCCTCCAGCGAGCGCCGTCGCCCAGTTGCCGGGGTCCATATAGCCGGTCGCGACGAGATAGCCCGGACCGAGAAAGACGAAGAGGCGCCGAAGAAACGCGCCGCCTTCAGGCACATGGACCGATCGGCGCATGTCGCCACGCGGCGGAACAGGAGTTTCGGCGGTCGTCGCTGGCGTCACATTGGTCTCCACAGCGTCGCCGGCGCCAGCCGGACATCATTTGCTCAGTAGAAATTTTCGCCTTACGGCGTTCCTTTGTCACGCACGTAAATCGCGCACCTATATTTCATGCGCGGCCGAACATGGATGGACGCCCAAGCGAGGTTGCCGCGCCCAGAAATCTTGTTCAAGCTCGGCCGTCCCTATGGAAAGGACCGGTTGCCATAGTCATGCGTAGGCACAATCTTTTTTCGATCCTAAACTGCAACAGCGAGGCTGGCGATGTTCCAATTGACGATCCCGATTAGCTCGGAAGGCGGACATCCGAGCTTCTTCAACAATGTTCCAGATCCCGTGACCGCGGGCAAAGAACTCCCGACGTTCAAATTCGAACTCGAAAAATCTCAAGGACGCGTCGACGGCGCGAGCTATGGCAAGGAGGCGACCGTCGCGCAGCTCCCAATCTCGAAGGATATCGCGGGCGTCTCGATGCGCATGGAGCAGGGCGTCATGCGCGAGCTTCATTGGCATGCGACGGCGGCGGAATGGGGCTTCGTCACCGAAGGCCGCGTGCGCACTACCGTCATCGACCCTGCGGGGCGCGCCGAGACCAATGACTTCGAGCCTGGCGATCTTTGGTATTTTCCGCGCGGCCATGGCCATGTCATCGAAACGCTGGGAAAGGACATGTGCCATTTCGTTCTCGTCTTCGATAATGGCTACTTCTCCGAATTCGGCACATTCAGCATCAGCGACTGGATCGGCCACGCGCCCAAGGAGCTGCTCGCGAAGAATTTCGGCGTGCCGGCGTCGACCTTCGACAGTTTCCCCAAGCAGGAGGTCTATTTCGCCAGGGGCAACATTCCGTCTGAGACCCCCGCGCCGCCGCTGCAGGGATGGAAGCCGCCGCCGCTCACCCACAAATACAGCCTTCTGTCGCAAAAGCCCTTCGAGACATTCCCCGGCGGAATCGAATGGCGGGTCGATGGGTCACAATTTCCCATTTCGACAACGATGACGGGCGTCGTGCTGGAAATGGAGCCTGGCGCGCTTCGCGAACTGCATTGGCACCCGAACGCTTCGGAATGGCAGTATGTGTTGAGCGGCCAGCTGAGCGTCACGCTCTTTGGGTCAAAGGGGCGCTGGCGCCAGGAGACTCTGTCGAAAGGCGACGTCGGCTATATTCCGCAAGGTTTCGGCCATTCGCTCGAAAATGTCGGGACCGACACGGTGCGCGTGCTTATCGTCTTCAACAACGCGCATTATCAGACGATCGATCTCTCGCAATGGATCGCCGGCAATCCGACCGACATTCTCGCGACGAATTTCGGCCAGGACCCGTCTGTGTTCGAGAAATTCCCGCGCAAGGACGTCTTCATGACGAAGTGAGTGATACGACATCCGTTTGAACGGCGCGGATGTCATTCCCGACGCGCGCAATGCGCGTGATCGGGAATCTAGAGCTTCATCCAACATGCTTGTTGTGACTCTGGATTCCCGGTCAGGCCTTCGGCCTGCCGGGACTGACGCTCTCCGAGCGAACGGATTAGCCGGATTCCATATGAGAGGCGCGCCGGCGAGCCTCTCTATACGCTGACTTTGCGCAGCAGCGCCTCGAGCCCTTCGGGGAAAATGAGATCGTGGGAGAAGGCGATCTCGTCGGCGCTCCACCAGCGCCAGCCGAGCACGTGAATCTTTTCCTCCTGAGTCAGGTCGCGAGGCTCGGGCGCGAAGCGTTCGGTTCGAATGAGATAGTAGCGCTCGACGGCCTGATGCCAGTCGTCGCCCATTTCCATCGGAAATTCGCGCGTCGCGACGACCGGACCTGGATCGAGAACGGTAAGGCCCGTCTCTTCATAAACCTCTCGGCGCAGCGCCGATTCGAAGCTTTCGCCTTCCATGACCGCGCCGCCGGGCGTGGCCCAAAAGTGATGATGTCCGAGCGCCAGAAAGTGCGGCGTCAGACCGCCGGCATAGCGCATCAGCAGGACGTCATTGTCGTGATCGACGATCAGCGCGCGGGCGGCTTCGCGCCGAGGGAGCGTGCGGCCGTCCCATGGCGCGGCGACTTCGGCGCGCCCTTCCGGCGTCGCCCAATCGACGAGCGACCATTTCCCGTCCTCATAGGCGATCCAATTCGGCGTGGCGTTCATGACCGGATGTTCGCGCCTTTCGTCGAGCTTCTTGCCGGCCGCGAGGCGCCAGGCGATATCGAGCACGCCGGCATGCGCGACGACGAGCACGGTCTTGCCCACGCTCTCCTTGGCGATCTGGGTCAAGGCCTTGCGCACCCGCTCGGCGAAATGTTCGAGCGTCTCGCCTTGCGGCGCGGCGAAATCCGGCTTGCGCGTCAGATAATTCGGATAAATGTCGGCATGGGTGGCCTGCACTTCGGCGTGCGTATGTCCTTGCCAGACGCCGTCATCCTTCTCGCGCAGGGCCGGGGTCTTGGCGACATCGAGATCACGCGGGCTGGCGATCGGCGTCGCAGTGGCGAGCGCACGGCGGAGATCGCTCGAATAGACCCTGTCGAAATGCGCGCCGGCGAGTTCTTTTGCTAAGGCGGCCGCCTGGGCGCGGCCGCGCGCATTCAGCGCAATGTCGAATTGGCCCTGAAAGCGCCTTTCGATATTCCAGTTGGTTTCGCCATGGCGTACGAGACACAGAAGCGTGCGGGACATATCGTTTCGGATTTAAGGCGCAGGGGCCGCTGTGCAAACCGCCTCTCGCCTACGTGAGCGGCGCCGGGCGTTCTAAAGCCTTGCCGTGCAAAAGTCAGTCCGCTTCTAAAGAATCGCGGAAAAAGCCTGTCAACTTTTTCGGAACTTCCTCTAATGCCTCAGGCCGGTGGTGAATTCCCCGCTCCGAAGCCTCGCAGGCAGCGTTTCCGCGAAGCTGGCGACGGCCTCCTCGCCATAGGTCGCCACCAATTCGCGCAAGGCCGCCGAAAGCGCGGCATGCGCAAAGGAATCGCTTTCGATTCCCGCGAGAATGGCCTCAGCGAAGGCCTCGGTGACATAGGCGAGGGCGGCACGCTGCTGTTCTGCGCCCGAGTCGCAAAGCGCGGCGACGTCAAATTGGTTCATGGGGCCACTTTAAAGAAGCCGCCCGCGCTGCGCGAGGCGACGCTCGTCGGAAGGTTAATTCGGACCTCGTCTTTTAAGGATTTCCGTAACGATAGGTGATGTCGCGGGTCAGTCTTGAGGCCTCGGCCAGATAGCGGGTGATCGCGGTCTGTGCGTTTGGCGTACAGGAGCGGTAGGTCAGCTCATAGCCGTGGAATCCGCGATTGAATGAGGCCATAAGCTTTTGGCGGCGCGATCCGCTTGGCGCGTCGGCGTCGAGCAGCGCCGCCATTTTGCCGCGCCATTCGTCGCCATCCCCCGCGCCGCAGAGGTCGCGCAAAAAGGAGAGCGCCCCCAGCACCTCCGAAAGCCGCGTGATTTGCGGCTCGTAGGGGGGCGGCGGCCCTTCGGGCGCGCCGGGCGCGGAAGGACCCCCAGAGCCGGGCGACGTCTGATTCGCCGGCTTTTCCGGCTGAGCGCTTTGCTTTTTTCGAGCCGGCGCACGCTGCCACTCGGGCGCACGCCGCGCGCGGTGCGGGTAGTATCCTCCGCCGCCAAAGAGGAAATCGAAGGGGTCCTGCGCGGCGGCGTCGGCCGAAAAGAGCGCCAAGGCTGTAGCCGCCGCGAGCGCCGCCGTCGCGCGCTTTGATTGCGCCGTCATGGGTAGAGCCGCTCCTTTCGCCAATCTTCGCCGGGCGTCCCCCGGTAATAGCGGACGCGGTCGTGAAGCCGGAACGGACGATCCGACCAGAATTCCATTGCGACCGGCGCGATCCGAAAGCCGCGCCAATAGGGCGGCCGGGGAACGGCGCCCACGGCATATTTCGCCGCGAAGACGGCGACCGATTTCTCGAGCGCGAAGCGGCTCTCAAGTGGACGAGACTGTTGGCTCGCCCAGGCGCCGATGCGGGAATCGCGCGGCCGGCTGGCGAAATATTCGTCCGCCTCGGCGTCGCTGACTGCGCTTACGGGCCCGCGCAGACGCACTTGACGACGAAGCGACTTCCAGTGAAAGAGTCCCGCCGCCTGCATATTGGCCTCGAGTTGACGTCCCTTGGCGCTCTCGGCGTTGGTGTAAAAGACGAAGCCCTCGGGCGTCCAACCTTTCAGGAGCACCATGCGCGCGTCGGGCAGGCAATCGGCGTCGGCCGTCGCCAAGACCATCGCCTCGGGGTCGTTCAGCTCGTTGAGTTTCGCTTCCTCGAACCATTGCCCGAACAATGCGAAAGGCTCCGCGGCTTCGACAAAGTCACCCGGCGTTAACGCGTTCAAGCGAATATCCTTTCTCAAGCCGAGTCAAAGATCGGCGCCTCGAAGGTGGCCTGTTGCGATCCCAGTGCGTCAGACATAACGCCGCTTGCGTCTTTGCTCAAATTCCACGCGGCGTCAGCCTAATCGTCTCGATGGCGGCCGCCGGCTGCCTTGCCGGATGTTCGATCGCCGTCCCCATGGCGTCTGAGCCGTCACGCATGTGGAACAGCGAGCGCGCAGCGTCCGACGTTACGGGGGCGATTCCGAAATCTCCGCCGAAACTGTCGCGCGCGCTCGATACGGAAGACATTCGCCGCGCGATCGCCGCCATGAGCACCGCGCTTGATCCGCAAGGCAGCGGCGCGAGCGTCAATTGGGACAATCCGCAGACGGGGGCCAAGGGGTCCTTCACGCCGGTGGGACAGCCCTATCCGCTGGAGGGACGAATTTGCCGCGCCTTCCACGCCGACATCGCCGTGAACGAAACTCAGGAAAGTCTTCAGGGCGCCGCCTGCCGCGAAAAAACCGCCGAATGGGCGCTCACCGAAGTGAAGCCTATAAAGAAAGGGTGAGATGTCGGCGCCCTTCGGCAGACGACTCGTCGTCACGACGATCGCTGTGATCCTTGCAGTTCCGGCTTTTTTTGTCGCCATGCGCGCGATGACGGCTTGGCGGCAGGGCTACGCCTGGGCGGAAATGGATTGGGACGACAAGGGTTATACGTCTCTTGCGGATTTCCTGCGCGCCGCCGACGTCGGCAAGCGGCCGATCGACGTCAACGGCCAATCCTGCAACGAATATTTCCTCTATCGGGAAGGCATGACGGTGAAGGTCGTCTGTCCGCGAGGCTGATTCTAAAGCAGCACGCCCGGATTGAGGATGCCGTTCGGGTCGAGCGCCGACTTGATGGCCCGCATAGCGTCGAGCGCCACAGGGTCTTTCGTCTGGCGCAATAGATCGCGTTTCAACCGGCCGATTCCATGTTCCGCGGAAATCGAGCCGCCCAATTCGCGCACGACGCCATGCACGACGGCGTTGACCTCCGCCCAGCGCGCGATGAATTCCGCCTTATCGCCGCCGACGGGCTGCGAGACGTTATAGTGAATATTGCCGTCGCCCATATGGCCGAAGGGAACGGGCCGCGCCTGGGGGAAAGCGGCGTGCAGCCGGCGTCCAGCTTCTTCGATGAAATGCGGAATTTCGTTCACCGGCACGGCGACGTCGTGCTTGATCGAGCCGCCCTCGCGCTTCTGCGCTTCCGACATGCTTTCGCGCAGTTTCCATAGCGCGCGCGATTGATCGAGCGATTGCGCGAGCGTCGCGTCCTGCGCCAGGCCGGCGTCGAGCGCGGCGGCGAGAATTTCAGCCGCGACGCGCTCAGCTTCGCCATTAGCAAAAGCAGCGAGTTCGATGAGCGCATACCAGTCGTGAGGCTGCGCCAGGGGGTCGCGCGTCCCGGGAATGTGACGCAGGACGAGCTCAATCCCCACTCGCGACGCGAGCTCAAAGGCGTTGAGCATCGGGCCCGCGCGTCCCTTGACGAAATTGAGCAGTCTCAGCGCCTGGGCCGGATCGCGAAGTCCGAGAAACGCGACGGCGTGCGATCTCGGGCGCGGGAAAAGCTTCAGCGTCGCGGCGGTAATGACGCCGAGCGTCCCCTCGGAGCCGACGAAGAGCCGCGTCAGATCATAGCCGGTGTTGTCCTTGCGCAGCGCGCCGAGCGTCGAGAGCAGCCGCCCGTCGGCGAGCGCGACTTCGACGCCCAGCACAAGGTCGCGCATCGACCCATAGGCGAGGACATGCACGCCGCCGGCGTTGGTCGCGAGATTGCCCCCGATGGTGCAGGTCCCTTCCGACGCCAGCGAAAGCGGGAAATAGCGGTCGGCGGTCTGGGCAGCGTCCTGCGCCAGCGCCAGCGTCACGCCGGCCTCGACCGTCATGGCGTCGGCGGTCGCGTCGACGGCGCGAATTTGATTGAGTCGCTCCAGAGAAAGCAGGACGGCGGCGCCGCTTGGATCAGGGGTCTGCCCGCCGACCAGTCCGGTATTGCCGCCTTGAGGGATGACGGGCGTCCCGGTTTCATTGCAAAGCGCGAGGATTTCGGCGACGTCGCGCGCGCTTCTTGGCTTTAGAACGCAGAGCGCGCGGCCATGGTAGAGGTCGCGGGGCTCCCCGAGATAGGGGGCAACAGCTGTCGCGTCGGTTACGACGGCCGTCTCGCCGACAATGGCCGCGAGACGAGAAAGCAGAAGAGGCGCGTCAGACCGATTGGCTGTCACAGTCAGTAAGATGCGCCCTTTTTATCGCGCTGTCCTCAGCGATAACGACGGCGGCGATTATCCTTGCAGCGAGCGTAGACATAAGCGCGCATGGCGACCGGCGCGCTCGCGAGGACGATACTGCACAATGTTGCGGCGATAAGCGCATTCATCATGACGTTCTCCTTCCAGATCACGGAAATCATTCGACTTCCGGCTACGCTGGACTACCTCGCAAATCCTATGCCTGATTTGGGCGATCCGGCAACTCCATTGAGCGGGGAGCCGTCGTTTCTTGACCCTCCTGTGACATTCTCGGCACAGAATCATTACGCAGGCGCCAATAATTTCACCCGAGCAGACGCCGTTTCGAGGACTTGCGTCCGTTCGCCTTCTCAAAAACCGCCACGATCTCGACGTGGGCCGCGTAGCGGAATTGGTCGAGAGGCGTGATCTCGACGATGACGTACCCGCCTTTGAGCAAAATTGCGGCGTCGCGGGCGAAACTTTGTGCATGGCATGAGACCGCGACGACGATCGGAACCTCTGATCGCGCGATTTCAGCCGCCTGAGCGCCGGCGCCGGCGCGTGGCGGATCGAAGACGACTGCGTCGAAGCTCTTGAGTTCGCAGGCGCTCAAGGGCCGTGCGAAGAGATCGCGCTCGATTCCTTCAAGCGCGCGCAGGCCCTGCGTCGCCTGCGCAGCGGCGCGCAGCGCCTCGACAGCGACGACGTCCGAATCATAGGCCTTGATCTTGGCGCGCTGCGCCAGCCGAAGGGCGAAGGCGCCGACCCCGCAGAAAAGATCGGCGACGCTTTGCGCCTTCTCGGTCGCTTTCAGGACGCGCGCCGCGATCTCCTCTTCGCCAACCTGCGTCGCCTGAAGGAAGGCTCCGGGCGGAAGCGTGACCGTCGCCTCGCCGATTTTGATTTGCGGGGCGCGGCGCAGCGCGACGAGCCTGCCGTGATTGGTCAAGCGCGCGAGATCCTGCGCGTCAGCCGCGGCGATCAGCGCGGCGATTTCGGGTTCATCGAGCGGCCCGGCGCCGCGCAATTCCACGTCCAGGCCGCTGAGCGTCGCCGTGACGGCGATATCGAGCGGCTTGCCGCGCGTTGCGAGAGCGGCTGCAATGGCGTGCGCAGCGGGGAGCGCGCGGGCAAGTTCGGGCGCAAGCAAGGGACAGGCGTCAATCTCGACAATTCGATGCGAACGCGCCGCCATGAAGCCGACGCGCGCCTGACCAGACTCAAATCGCGCGTGGAAGGTCACGCGGCGGCGCCCGGCGCCATGTGCGTCGACAAGCGGCGCCACGTCACACTGAAGTCCCGCATTCAAGAGGGCCGTTCCGACAAGGCCGCGCTTCCACTCGGCATAGGCGTCGGCGCGAAGCGCCTGCACGGCGCAGCCGCCGCAATCCTCAAAGTGCGGACAAATTGGCGCAATGCGCTGCGGCGACGGCTCAATGATTTCGAGAAGGCGCGCCTGGTCGCCGTCGACCTCAGCGATCACCGTTTCTCCCGGCAGCGCATAGGGAACGAAGACGCGCTGCGCGCCAAGCATTGCGACACCCTCGCCGCGATTGCCGAGCCGTTCGATGACGAGACGCTGCGGGCTAATCACCCAAGCCCCTCACCTTACCTCTCCCCGACCCAAAGTCGGCTGTTGCCGACTTTGGCTTCCGATGCGCAAGTCGGAAACATCCGACTTGCGTCGGGGAGAGGGGATAACGGCGCGACGCCTTCATGACTACCGAGCGCGTGATTTTTTCGCGAATCGCTCGCCGCTTCTTCTCCCCGCTTGCGGGGAGAAGTGAGATGAGGGGCCAGGGGATTGGCGCGGCTTTCAAACAATCCTCTTGTCCTATCCAAGCGCGGCATGGATCAAAAATTCCTTATTGCCGTCGCCGCCTTCGATGGGCGAGGGAACGACGCCGCAGACGCGCCAGCCGCGAGCTTCGATTTCTTCCTTTATGCGCGCGCAGACCTGCGCGTGAATCCTCTCGTCGCGCACAATGCCTTTCTTCACCGCCGCGCGGCCGGCTTCGAATTGCGGCTTGATCAGCGCGACAAGGTCGGCGCGCGGCGCGGCGAGCGAAAGCACCTGCGGCAGCAGGACGCTAAGCGAAATGAAGCTCGCGTCGATCACGATCAGGCTCGGGGCCTCAGTAAGATGCGAGGCGGTCAGCGCGCGCGCATCCTGTTCTTCAAGCGACGTCACGCGTCGATCTGCGCGCAATCGTTCGTGAAGTTGTCCGTGACCGACGTCGACCGCGACGACATGGCGCGCGCCGCGCGTCAGCAGAACATCGGTGAAGCCGCCCGTCGAGGCGCCGATGTCGAGACAGAAGCGCCCTTGAGGATCGACGCCGAAATGATTGAGCGCATGCGCGAGCTTCACGCCGCCGCGCGACACCCATGGGTAAGCCGCGCGCGCGACAATATTCGCGTCGGCGGCGATCGGCTCGGATGGCTTTCTGACGATGCGGCCGTCGACGCTCACAAGGCCGGCTTCGATCGCCTCGCGCGCCTTGGCGCGGCTTTCGAAAAGCCCCCGCGCATGCAGCGCCGTATCGGCGCGAGTCGCGGCCATCATCATTCTCCCGTCTGCAACAGCGTGCCGGCGCGCCGTGCGCTCTGCAGCAGCAAGCCGAACGCGCCCGATGCGGCGGCGAACAGAAACACGTCGATGGCGAGGCCTTGCGCGAGCAAATCCCAACGGATGACGTGATCGATCAAGACGCCGCGCAGGCCTTCGAACACATAGGTCGGCGGCAGCATCCAGGAGAACGGCTGCAGCCAATTCGGCAGCGTCGTCACTGGATAATAGACGGCGCCGAGCGGCTGGACGAAAAACATCAGCGACCAGACGAGATTTTCCGCGCCAAGTCCAAAACGGAGCAGAATGCCGGAGACGAAGAGGCCAACGCTCCAGGCGAAAAACATCAGCACGACGAAGAAGGCGGCGAAAGCGATTCCGAGCGCCCAGAGATTGAAGCCGAAGAATAGGATCGCCATGATCGTCACCGGAAGCACGCCGACGGCGAGCCGAATAAGGCTCATCGTGACAAGCGCGCCGACGAATTCCACCGGCCGCAGCGGACTCATCAAAATATTCGGCAGATTGCGCGACCACATTTCCTCGATGAAGGAGAAGCAGAAGCCTTGTTGGCCGCGCAGCAATATGTCCCACAGAAGAATGGCGCCGATGAGCGTTCCGGCCGCCTGCGCCGCGCCGCCTGGCGCCGCGAGCGCGCCGGCGCGCACGAGATAGGTTTGCAAAAATCCCCAGGTCAGCAGCTGAATGGCCGGCCAATAAATGATGTCGAGCACGCGCGTGCGAGAGGCGCGCAGGAGATAGGCATAGCGCAGCACCATCGCGCCGACGCGCTTGAAGGAGAAATTCATGCCGCGGCTCCGTTGACGCGGCCGCGGGCGACGTCGAGAAACACTTCTTCGAGCGTGTCCCGGCCATAGCGCGCCAGGAGGTTTGCGGGCGAATCGTCGTCGACAAGCGTTCCGTCCTTTAACATCAGCACGCGATCGCAGAGACGCTCGACCTCGCTCATATTGTGGGAGGCAAGAAGGATCGCGCAATTATGCGTGCGCCGATGCGTCTCTAACCGCGCGCGCACCCAGTCCGCCGTGTCGGGATCGAGCGACGCCGTCGGTTCGTCGAGCAACAGGAGCTGCGGATCGTTGATCAGCGATTTGGCGATGGCGACGCGCGTCTTCTGGCCGGCCGAAAGACGTCCAGTCTGTCGGTCCAGGAAATCGCCAAGCGCGAGATCATTCGAAAGCTGCTCGATCTTCGTGTCGAGATTTTCGACGTCATAAAGCATGCCGAAGACGCGCAGATTCTGTCGCACGGTAAGGCGATGCGGCATGTCGACATAGGGGCTCTCGAAATTCATTCGGCCAAGCGCGCCATAGCGCTCGCGCGACATGTCGCAGCCGAAGGCGCGGATCGAGCCTTGCGTCGGCTCGATCAAGCCCATCACCATGCCGATGGTCGTGGTCTTGCCGGCGCCATTGCCGCCGAGGAGGCCCGTGACGGAGCCGGCGTCGAGCGAAAAATCGAGCGGGCCGACCACTCTGCGATTGTCATAGCTTTTCGATAGGCCGGCGACGGAGAGCGTCGGCTCTGGCGCGACTGCATTTTGGGACATGGGCGTTATTAAGCCCGCCGCGCCCGGCCTCGCAAGGGCGTCACTTCTGGCAGCGCGGACAATAAAAGGTCGAACGGCCGGATTGAACGACGCGCGCGATCGTTCCCTTGCAGCCGGGCGTCGGGCAGGCCGCGCCCTCGCGGTCATAGACGCGGAAACTGTGCTGGAAATAGCCGAGCGAGCCGTCGATCTGGCGATGGTCGCGCAGCGAAGAGCCGCCCGCTTTCAGCGCGTCTTCCAGGACATCCTTGATCGCCTGGGGCAGCCGCGCCAGCGCAGCCGTGGGTCTGCCGTTCGCTGTGACGAGCGATCCTGCCGCGCGCAGCGGCGATATATGGGCGCGATGCAGCGCCTCGCAGACATAAATGTTGCCGAGACCCGCTATCAGGCGCTGGTCGAGCAGTAGCGCCTTGACCGGCGCGGCGCGCCCGCGAAAGGCGCGCGCAAGGAAAGCTCCGTCGAGCGTATCGCTTAGGGGTTCGACGCCGAGGCCGCGAAAAAGCTTGTCCTCGTCGATTTCATGCGTGGGAATGAGCAGCATGTAACCGAAGCGGCGCGGATCATTATAGATGACGCGCTTCCCGCGAGAGAGATGGAAGACGACATGATCATGTGCGGCGTTCTTGTCGCGCTTGTGGTGGAATGCGCCTGGCGTCTCTTCATCGATGCGGAACGAGCCGCTCATGCCGAGATGCATGATCAGCGAATGCTCATCATCGAGATCAGCGATGAGATATTTTGCGCGACGGCGAAGATCGAGAACGCGTCTGCCCTGAAGACGCGATGCGAAGCGCTCGGGAAAAGGAAAGCGTAGATCGTGGCGGCGGAGCTCGACGCGCTCGATCGTCGCGCCGACGAGCGCCGGGGCCAATCCCCGCCGCACCGTTTCGACTTCGGGCAGTTCAGGCATAAATCTAGGTTAATCCCGTCAGAAGCGCCGGCGCGCCAGGGCGGCGCGGGCGTAGCCACCGGCCCGGCGACAGGCTATACCGTCCCCTTCCTTCCTCGTCACCCGAGCGCCTGATGATTGATCGAAGTTCCGACCGAGAGGGCTCGACCCATTTCGGCTATTCCGAGGTTCCCTTAAGCGAGAAGCAGGGCCTCGTCGACGACGTCTTTCACAAGGTCGCGCGACGCTACGACATCATGAACGACCTGATGTCGGGCGGCATGCACCGGCTTTGGAAGGACACCTTCGCCGCCAAGGTCAATGCGCGCGGGCGCAGTGGATTTCGTCATCTCGACGTTGCCGGCGGCACTGGCGACGTCGCCTTTCGGATCGCCGCCAGCGCGGCGCATGACGCGGAAATCGTCGTGCTCGACATCAATGGCGACATGCTCGAAGTCGGCCGCGACCGCGCGCGCGAGCGCGGGCTTTCCGGCGTCGAGTTCGTGCGGGCCAACGCCGAATCGCTGCCATTTCCTGATGCGCATTTCGACAGCTACACGGTCGCTTTCGGCATTCGCAACGTGCCGCGCATCGACGTCGCGCTTGCGGAAGCCTATCGCGTGCTGAAACCCGGCGGCCGGTTCCTCTGCCTTGAGTTTTCGCAAGTCGCCGTTCCGGGATTGGACAAGCTTTATGAGGCCTATTCGTTCAATGTCATTCCGACGATCGGCAAATTCGTCGCTGGAGACTCGGAGCCTTACCGCTATCTTGTCGAATCGATCCGCAAATTCCCGAGCGCGGAAGAATTCGAACGCATGATCCGCAGGGCGGGTTTTCGCCGCACGGGTTATGAGCGGCTGACCGGCGGCGTGGTGGCGATTCATTCCGGCTGGAAGAGCTGATCTTTAAAGAGCGCGGTTCGCGAAAAAGCGGAACCCGGTTTTTCGCGCAAAACGCGCTCTAATCTTATGGAATTGATCGCGTCTGCATTGGGCGGTTCCGCTCAAATGCAGCGTGATCTAAAGAGCGGCGGCATTCGTGATTTTAGGCGTCGGTCACTTCTATCGTCTAGCGCGCGCCGGCTACATCATGGCGCGCGAAGGCGTTTTTGCGCTCGTTGACCCCGCGCTTCTGCCGCCGGCGGCGGCGCCGCTCGTGCGCTTCGCCAACCTCTTCGCCGGCGGGAAGCGCGACGGCGCCGGCAAGGCGCTCGTGCGCGCGCTGGCGCAAATCGGGCCTTCCTATGTAAAGCTCGGGCAGTTTCTGGCGACGCGCCCAGATATCGTCGGCGGCGAAATCGCCGACGCGCTCACGGCGCTACAGGACCGGATGGAGCCCTTCGGTTACGACAAGGCCGTCGCCATTATCGAAAAGGCGCTGGGCAGAAGCATAGACGAACTCTTCGTGTCTTTCGGCGAGCCCGTCGCCGCGGCGTCCGTCGCGCAGGTGCATGTCGCAGAGGCGCAGTCTAGGGAGGGCGTGCGAAAGGTCGCAGTGAAAGTGCTGCGGCCGGGAATCGAACATCAATTCGCTGTGGATCTGCGCGACATGTATCGGATCGCGCGGCTTGCCGAGCGCTATTCCTCGGAAGCGCGGCGGCTGCGCATGATCGAGGTCGTCGATACGCTGGCGCGCACGGTGAGGCTCGAAACCGACTTCCGTCTCGAGGCCGCGGCGGCATCCGAATTCGCCGATAATGTCGCCGGCGATCCCGAGATCCACGTGCCGCGCGTCGACTGGGGGCGCACCGACCGCGAAGTGTTGACGCTCGAATGGATCGACGGCATCCCGCTCTCCGACATCGAGCGGGTCGCGGCAGAGGGTCATGACCTCAAGGCGATCGGCCGCAATGTGCTGCAGTCCTTCCTGCGCCACGCCATGCGTGATGGCTTCTTCCACGCCGACATGCATCAGGGCAATCTCTTCGTCGACAAGAAGGGAAGGCTCGTCGCCATCGACTTCGGCATCATGGGCCGTCTCGGTTTGAAGGAGCGCCGTTTCCTCGCCGAGATCCTCTATGGCTTCATCGTTCGCGACTACAAGCGCGTGGCCGAGGTTCACTTCGAAGCGGGATATGTTCCCCACACCCATTCCATTGAAGAGTTCGCGCAGGCGCTGCGCGCGATCGGCGAACCGATGCATACGATCGGCGCCGCCGATATTTCGATGGCGCGGCTGTTGACCCTGCTCTTCGAAGTGACGGCGCTCTTTGACATGCGCACGCGCACCGAGCTGGTGCTGCTGCAAAAGACCATGGTCGTCGCCGAGGGCGTCGCCCGCACCTATGATCCGAACCTCGACATCTGGAAGACCTGCGATCCCGTGGTGCGCTCCTGGATCGAGGAAAATCTCGGCGTCAAGGCGAAGATTGAAGATGCGAGCAGAAGCGTCACGGAGCTCGCGAAGCTCGCGACGCGCCTTCCGCAGACGTTGCAGGAAGCCGAAACGGCGATTCAGCGTGTGAGCGAGATGTCTGAGCGCGGCGTCGATCTCTCGCCGCGTTCGCTCGAAGCCCTGGCCGAGGCGCGCCGCCGCTCGGACCGCTGGTTCCTGCTCGCGCTCGTCGCGCTATTCCTTTTCGCCGTCTGGCTGCTGCGCGGCTGAGCTTCCTTCCGCCTTAGATCACGCCGCATTTGGGCGAAAAAGCCCAAACGCAGATCACGCGATCGATACTAAAGTTTAGAGCGCGCTTTGCTCGAAAAACCGGGCGCCACTTTTTCGCGAGCCGCGCTCTAGTTTATTGAATTGACGCATTTTCTACGCCGAACCGGCATCCACTTCGGCGGAAAATGCTCTATGGGATCGGCGTGATGCGCAGGGCGGTTCGAGGCCGGGGAATCTTGCCGTCGCGAATTCGCGGTTCGTCGCGCCACTCCTCCCCGAGCTTTGCGAGTTCCTCGCCGCGCTTCAGCATTTCGGCGATTTCCTCGGGCGTTTGCCTATATTCCGCCGCCAGATCTGGATAGCGGGCGAGAAAATCGCGAAACGGCTCGGCGCCTTTCACACCGTGGTAAGACTGGGCCACTTCGTCGAGCGTCTGCTCGACGCGCGCCATGGCGACGAGAAAACGCCGCCAGCGATGCGCGTCGAGATCGAATTCTTCGAGGCGCTCGCCGGCTTGCCGGCCGAGATCGGCAAGGCGATGAATCGTCGTCGCGTCCATCGCGATATTGAGGCCGCCTTCCTCGTCTTTAAGGCCGATATGCGCGATTCGCTCGCGATAGCCAGGCAGAACGCTTTGCAGATTGTCCTGCCAATCCTTCGCCGCATCGACGAGCCGCAGAAGGAATGGGACGAGGCCTTCGAATGCGATGACGGGACGATTGATTCCTTCCCGCGCTTTTTTGTGCAGCCAGACGCGGTCGTCGGGGCCGCCGCTGCTGCGCCGCTCGTCGTAAACGTCGAGCGATATGGCGAAGGTCGGATGATTGGGCAGAAACTTGTCGAAGAAATGGATCGGGAAATTGCTGGAGAGCCCGCCGTCGCTGAACAGGCAGCGCCGCAGCCGCTGCTGGTCGCTTTTTTCCCGGTAGAGGAAATCCCGCCGCCAGAGCGGCACGGCGCTGATGAGGCCGGGAAAGCTCAAGCTCATGCGCGCGGCGACGACAACCGGCAATTTGTCCCTGTCGGGGAAGCGGAAGAATTCTCCCTTTTCCCCCTGCGTCGTCTCGAAAGGCCGACAGACGCGCGCAAGATAGTCGATAACGGGCGCCGGAAAGAGCTTTCGCCATTCGCCAAGTTCGAAGACGAATCCATAGGTTTCGCCGTCGCGTGAGCCTGACTCGCTGTCGAACGGCAGCGTATAGGGGCGCATTTCCATCAAGCTCGTCGTCATCATCAGAAGCCTGATTTCATGACGGTGGCCCTCGGGCTTTTCGAGATCGCCGAAAGTGAGCGGCGCGCTTCCCTTGCGGCCCGCCGTCTCCTCGATGAGGCGCGCGAGCCAATCCGTGAAGCCTTCGCCCTCGCCGCCCGGCTGGGTTATGCCGGGGCAAAGGCCGTAATCATTGGCGGGAAGCTCGATGGCGAGCGCGCGATAAATCCGCCACAGGATCGCGACGGCGACGCCGACGAGGCCGATGACGCCGCCGGCGAGGAACGCGGCCAATGGCCCGCAGCCGCTCGACGACATGAGGACAATTGCGGCGATTCCCGGAACCGCGCCGATCGCGACCGCGTTGGGATAGCCGGTTACGGCGGCGCGTATGGCGCCTGTGATTTGTTGGCGCGTGGATTTCGCTCCCAACGCAGCGATGAAAATATCAAACAGCGGGCGCAAGGCGGGCGTTGGCTGAAACAGGCGCCGCAAATTCGGACCGATCTCGTTCGGCACTTTTTCGAGCCGCGCGAAGCCGCCCGTTTCGCTGAAGCGGCCATATTCGGCGGCGGCCGCAGCCGCAGCCGCCATCGCCCCGGCCGACGTGCCGCCGATATTGGCGAATCTATATTGCTTTGCGAGCGTGACGAGCGCCAGCGGATAGACGACGCCGCTGGTGATCCCGCCCTTCATGACGATGTCGCATACTTTATCGGGATGCTCGAAGGCGTTTTCCTTGGAATTCATGTGAGAATCCTCCGTCAAATAGGGAGGCGATGAATTATGCGGCTATGAATGAATGAAGGCGCGCGCCTCATTGTTCATGGCGCGCGCGATTTTTCGGTTCGAGCCTTTGGGCTAAGGCTTCGACTATCTCCTACTTCACCCCGACCAGCTCGACGTCGAAGATCAGCCAGGCGTTCGGCGGAATGACGCCGCCGGCGCCCCGCGCGCCATAGCCGAGTTCCGGCGGAATGATCAGCGTGCGCTTGCCGCCGGTCTTCATGCCTTCGACGCCCTCGTCCCAGCCCTTGATCACTTGGCCCTGGCCGAGCGGGAATTCGAACGGCTGGCCGCGATCGCGCGAGGAATCGAATTTCTTGCCCTTTTCGCCATTGTTGTAGAGCCAGCCGGTGTAATGCACGGCCGCGGTCTGTCCGACCTTCGCGGGCGCGCCGGTTCCGACCTTCGTGTCCTTGTACTGAAGGCCGGTCAGGCTTTTCGTCATCTGCTCTTCGGCGCGGACATCGACTGTGAGCGCGAGGCTCGCGGCTGCGGCGAAGGCGGCCAGGATTGTTTTAAAGACAACGCGCATCTTTCGTTCCTCCAGCTTTCAAGTCCCTGCCTGATCCTCTTGGGGCGAGGAAGGCCACGTTAATTCAGCACGCCATTGTCGCGGGCGAGCTGCAGCAAATCCTTCTGTGGCCGGGCGCCGACATGGGAGATGATCTCAGCGGCGGCGAGCGCGCCGAGCATGGCGCTGCGTTCATGCGGCATGTCCTGCGTATAGCCCGCGAGAAAGCCGGCGGCGAAAAGATCGCCGGCGCCGGTCGTGTCGACGACCTCTTCGACAGGAAAGGCCGGCGCCGCGACGGCGCTCGCGCCATTTGCGACGACGCAGCCCTTTTCCGACCGCGTGACGATTCCGAGCAGGCCGTGTTCGGCGCGCAGCGACGCGAGCGCCGTGTCAAAGTCGCCAGTTTCATAAAGCGCGTGCAATTCGCTTTCATTGGCGAAAACGATGTCGACGACGCGATCGCGAATGAGCGTGAGGAATTCGCCGCGATAGCGATCGACGCAGAAACTGTCGGAAAGTGTGAGCGCCACCTTGCGGCCGTTGGCGCGCGAGATCTTCGCCGCCTTGAGGAATGCTTCCTTGGCGCCCGGCGGATCCCAAAGATAGCCCTCCATGTAGAGAACTCTCGCGCGCGCCACTGTCTCCTCGTCGATGTCGTTTGGCGCGAGCGCCTGACAGGCGCCAAGATAAGTGTTCATCGTGCGCTGGCCGTCAGGCGTCACGAAGATCAGGCAACGCGCGGTCGCGGCGCCGTCCGCGGCGGCGGGCGTATCGAAGGCGACGCCGGCCTTGCGGATGTCATGCGCGAACTCGCGTCCTGCGTCATCTTCCTTCACCTTGCCGACGAATCCGGCGGCGCGCCCAAGGCTTGCAAGTCCCGCCATGGTGTTGGCGGCCGAGCCGCCGGAGATCACCATTGTCGGGCCCATAGCAGCGTATAGCTCTGTCGCCCGCGCTTCATCGACAAGCGTCATCGAGCCTTTGCGCAGTCCGGCCTGAAGCAGATCGTCGTCTTCGGCGCGCGCAATCGTGTCGACGATGGCGTTGCCGATGCCGAGCACGTCAATTGATGAGGTCATGAGAGTCGATAATCCGTTCAGGAAAAGATTGTGCCCCTCTGCGGCGCAGGCGTGGTGTTTAACACTGCGGCGCAGGCCAGTCGATCACGCTCGAAGCATCGGCAATTCGCGAGCAGGCGCGTGAAACGAACGCATTCGCTTCTATCGGCAAATCGGCGACAGAATCACTTCGATGACGATGACGTAGAGCGACGCCGCCACGAAAGCCGGCACCGGGCGCAGCGACACATGCCGGAAAAGGAAGGCGTACATAAACACCATCCAGATCAGAATCGGAAAGAGCAGAAAGCGCAGCAGCTTTTCGGTCGGCAGCGGCGGCGGCAGCGCAATGCCGAAGATGAGGTGCAGAATGATATAGGCGAGGGCCGCAATGGCGCCCATGATGGCGAGCGCCGTCGCCGTGCGCTGAAACTTCGCGTCGTCCTTCAAAACGCGCAACAGGCCATAAGTCGCGCCATAAAGAATGCCAGCGCTCAGCGCGCCGTAGAGCAGGCTGCCGAGCACAGAATGGTTGAACGCCTGGGCAAGCGCCTGCAGCACAGCATAGGCGCCGAAGGCGCCCCACATCAGTTCGCGCGAGTCCGGCAGGGACAGTTGCGACGCTTCAAGCTTGATCATCTTGAGCACCGTCTGCGGCGTCTGCTCATTGAGAAGCGGAATATTGATCGGCATGGAGAGCGTTTCCGTTGTCGCGTGGAGAAGGCGAAAGCCCCGCCCGCATTAGAAGCGAAAAGCCGTGCGGCTCAGCGCGCCGCAAAGGCGCTGGCCGGGCCGCACGACCAGTCGGCGCCTCTCTACCATGCTTTGGCGGAGTGCGGAATGCGGCGATTCCTTTGTTGCGATGCAACCCGGCCTATTAGGGGAGGCGTCGGCTCCAGTCCTCGCGCGCGATGACTTCGACGATGCGCCGCGCCGAGTCTCGCCAGGCGACGCACAAGACCCGGTCGGGGTCGGCGAAGCGGCGACCGTCGAGAAAGTCGGCGATCGTCTCCGCCAGCGCCTTTGCGTCATTGACGCGAAAATAAAGCGCTCCGGCGCCGCCAACTTCGCGAAAGACCGGTATATCGCTGCAGATCGCCGGGCGGCCACGCCGCGCGGCTTCGACGATCGGAAGCCCGAAGCCCTCCGCATAGGACGGGAAGATCAAAGCCGCCGCGTGGTCATAAAGGAAGGAAAGCTCGTCGTCGTCAGCGTCGTCGAACCAAAAGAGCCGGCGGCCGAATTCGTTGTGCGTGAGAATTTCGCTCGCCACCGCTTCTTCAAACCAGCCGCGCCGGCCGACGACAATCAGCCGGACGTCGCGTCCTTTCGCCCAGAGTTCTTCAAAAGCGCGGATCGCGACCCGCTGCCCCTTGCGTGGTTCGATCGTGCCGACGGCGAGGAAGACCGGCGCATCGCCCGCCACCGCCGCTCGCACCTTTTCTCGCGGCTTGGCGCCGGCGCGTAGCGCAAGATCGGAGCCGCAATGAAACCAGCCGATCTTGAGGCCGGGACGATGCGGAAGCGCTTGCGCGGCGACATAGTCGGCAAGCTCGTCGGCGACCGTTCGCGAAATCGCCAAAAAACTGTCGCTCTCAAGTAGCGCCTTACGCAGCCAGGCGCGATAGCGCGGCACGGTCACTTCATGGCAGGCGTGCGGATAAAGCTCCGGAATGAGATCGAAGATGCAGGTGACGATCTCGCCGCCCTCGTCACGAATCTTTGCAAAAATCGGCGCGAGCTCTTCGAAAGCGTTCCAGCTGTCTGAAAGCATCAGAAAACGGTCGCCGCCAGCGATAACGATCTCGGAATCGGGCGCGGCGTCGCCGCCGACGAGCTCTGCGACGAAGCCATTAGCTGTCAACAGTCGGCCGTTCTCGCAGCGAACGGCCACGGCCGGCATGTCGAAGCTTTCGCCGCTATAGAGGCCGCGCACGACTTCCTTGACGACGCGCTGTATGCCGGTGCCGGCGTCGCGCTTGATCGTTCCCGTCACGTCGACCAGCAGCCGGCGGGCGGGCAGCGGCGCGCCTCGAACCCTTGGAGCGGCGCCCTCGGCGGCCGCTGGCTTCGGTGGCGCGGGCGGCGGCCGGCGAAAGCGCGTGGCGAAGGCATTAGCGGCGTCGGCGATGAACGCCTCGATCGGGCGAAGAAAGCGGTAGATGTGGCCCGCGACGGAGTAGATCAGCCGATAGCGCTCATTGGTCAGATGCAGGAGTTCGGCGCGCAAATGATCGAGCTGGAATTCGAGCAGTCGGATACGTTCGCGGTCCTCTTCGCGCTCTCGATCTCGCCGCTCGCTCATAACAGCTCGCTCACATCCGCTCGCCTATGGCGCCGTTTCTACGGCCTGCGTTTCGGTCGCTCGAGCGTCGTCGAGAAGCGCCCGCAACATGTCATCGACATTGCGGTGCGGACGCCAGCCGGTCGCTTCAGTCAATCTTGTCGCGTCGCAGGCGACGCTGGCGATGTCGCTTCCGGGGCGCAGCAGCGCCGGATCCACCTCGACCCCGAACTGCGCATTGGAGAGCGCGCGCAGCCGCTCGAGCAGCGACGCGATCTGGTGCGCTTTTCCGGAAGCGATATTGAAGATCGACACGGGTTGCGGCAAATCCCGCGCCCTTTCGATCAGACGCATGTAGGCGTCGATCACGTCGCGCACGTCAAGAAAGTCGCGCGCCTTGGAGAGATCGCCGACTTTGATGAGAGGTTCGACGCGTCCGCTCTCGATCCCTGCGATCTGCGTGGCGAAGGAGGCGAGCGCAAAATTCCGATTGCGCTGGCCTGGACCGGAATGATTCACCGGCCGGCCGATAATAAGCCGGCATTGGGGCGTCAGAAGATCTGCAAGCGCGTTTTCTGCAGCGGCCTTCGAGCGGCTGTAGGCGTCGACCGGCCGGACTGGCGCTTCTTCGCTCAAGACGCCGTCGCGAAAGCTTTCGCCATAGACCGACGCTGACGAGGCGAAAAGAAAAACCGCCGCGGGGCAGTAACGGGCGGTCGCCGCGCCGAGCGCGAAAGCGCCATGGAAATTCACCCGCCAGGTCGTCTCGCCAGCATGCAGCGACTGGCCGATGGAGGCTTGTCCAGCCAGATGGACAATGAGGTCTGGTCGCAGCCTGGCGATCAGCGCGTCGATCGCCGCTTCATCCACGAGGTCGGCCGCGGCGGCTTCGAAGCCTTCATGGCCGCCACGCTCGCCGGGACGCAGCAGCAGCGCGCGCGCGGCTTGAGGATACGCTTTGGCTAAGGCCGTGCAGAGGTGGCCACCGACGAAACCGGCGCCGCCTGTGACCAAGATGCGCTCGAAGGGGGCCATCGTGTGCGCTCTCTTCAGATTAGGCGGCCTCGCGCCGCAACCGCTCGAGGTCGGCGTCGACCATCTCGCAGATCATCTGGCGAAGATCGATCTCCGGCTTCCAGCCGAGAACGCGTCGCGCTTTGCTGGAGTCGCCAAGCAGAACGTCCACTTCGGCGGGACGATAGAAGGCCGGGTCGATGACGACAAATTTCTCCATGTCGAGGCCGGCGTGGTCGAAAGCGATGCGGCACATGTCGCGAACCGTGGTGGTGACCCCGGTCGCGACGACATAATCGTCGGGCTTCTCCTGCTGGAGCATCAGCCACATAGCGCGCACATAATCCTTGGCGTGGCCCCAGTCGCGCTTGGCGTCAATGTTGCCGAGGCGCAATTCCTTGGCGCGGCCGAGTTTGATTGCGGCGACGCCGGTTGTCACTTTGCGGGTCACGAACTCTACGCCGCGCAGCGGGCTCTCGTGGTTGAAGAGAATGCCCGAGGAGGCGTGCAGGCCGAAGCTTTCCCGATAATTCACCGTGATCCAATGGCCATAGAGCTTCGCCACGGCGTAAGGGCTGCGCGGATAGAAGGGCGTTTTCTCGCTTTGCATCGGCTCCTGGATGAGCCCGAACATTTCCGACGACGACGCCTGATAGAATCGCGCCTTTGGCGCGGCCAGCCGCATCGCCTCAAGCATATTGGTCACGCCGACGGCGGTGACGTTCGCGGTAAGGATGGGTTGGCGCCAGGAAGAGGCGACATAGGATTGCGCCGCAAGATTGTAAATCTCGTCGGGCTGGACCGCTTGTACGGTGCGCAGCAGGCTTGAGAGATCCGCCAGATCGGCGTCGTGCAAATGCAGTTTGCCGCTGATGCCGAGCCAGCGCAGGCGGTGATCTTCAACGCCCCGGTGCGACGAGCGCCGTACGACGCCATGGACCTCATAGCCCTTGTCGAGCAGAAATTGAGAAAGATAAGCGCCGTCTTGTCCTGTAACGCCCGTCACTATCGCGCGCTTGCTCATCAATGGTCCTATTCAAAATGGTCGGAGGCCTATTGCGAAGGCGAAGGCTCCGCCGGGCATCCTTTGCCCAGGCCGTTTCGGCGGCTCCACAAGGGCGCGCGCGATGGCAATTACAAAATCGGGGCGCCCGAAGCAAGAGCGTGGGGCAAAGCGGGGCGCCCCCAGCCTCGTCAAAACGACGCGCGGCCCCTTAGGACTTTTGATCGGGTGGCGGCAGCTTGCCTTCCGGCGTGGCTTTATCGATAGCCTCGGGCAGATATTGAGCGAGAAGCGTTTTCGCTCTTTCCAGATCGACGCCCGCGCTCTTGGCGACTTCCTTGAGCTTCTCGGCGTTGATCACCTTGCTAATATCCATTTCGCTGATTTTTTCATTGGGGCCGAGGCCGATCCAGGAATGGACTTGCTTGCCTAGTCCGGAATTCTCAAAATTCTTGACGACGCCGTCGAGGCCGCCCTGCTTCTCCACATAATCCTTAACAAGGCTCAGGGCTTCAGCGCCGATCACGCCGCCAGCGATCGCTTTCAGCCAGCTCATAGGCATTCTCCTCTTTTAAAAACGCGCCTCCTGCGCCCGCTCGTTAGATAGTGGCGGGCGTGGCCTTTACAATGACCCTCAAATCAGTGGTCGTCACGCGAGCTACTCCTCAAAGAGAGGATTTTCCTTCCTCTCCCCCCAGCGCCTGATTTCATGCCAAATGTCATGAGCGGTTTCGGCGTACCGGAAGAGCAGGCGGTCATGTGGCTCGATGACGCCCTCGTCGAGAAGGAAGTCGACGTCGAAGGCCCGCCGCCAATAGTTTTCGCCGACGAGTATGATCGGCATCGGCTTGACCTTGCCGGTCTGAACGAGGGTTAGCGTCTCAAACAACTCGTCGAAGGTGCCGAAGCCTCCCGGAAAGGCGACCAGCGCTCGCGCCCGCAGCATGAAATGCATTTTGCGCAGCGCGAAATAGCGAAAACGCAGGCAAAGCGACGGCGTGACATAGCTGTTGGGAAGCTGCTCGTGCGGCAGGGTGATATTGAGCCCCACCGTCTCGGCGCCGGCCTCAAACGCGCCGCGGTTCGCCGCCTCCATAATCCCGGGACCGCCGCCAGTAACGATGGCCAGGCGCGGCCGGTCCCCGCTCTCGCGCGCCGCGCCGACGAGAGCGCCGAACTCGCGGGCAATTTGATAGTAGCGCGAATTGGCGCAGATGCGTTGCGCGACCGCGAGCCGCTTGGAAAGCGTCGCGTCGCGGGGATTTGAATTTGCGAGCGCCTGCGCTTCGGCGAGCCGGCTTTCCGCCAGAGCGGGTTCGACGATGCGCGTCGAACCGAAGACGACGATCGTGTCCGTGACGCTGTGGCGGCGCAGCAGCAGTTCGGCCTTGAGGTATTCGAGTTCGAGGCGGGGACCGCGCGCTTCGGCCGAGCTCAGAAAATCGATGTCCTCGTCGGCCTTGCGATAGGAAGGACTCGAGAGGATCGACTGCAGCCGCTCGGCGGCGGCGCGATCAGGGATATGGGGCGCCGGCAACCCGGGTCGCGCGCCTTCATCGGGTTGGGGGCGAGGATTTCCCTCTTCGTCGCTTGCGTTCAACGTGCACTCCCTGGCGCTTTTCTTTATTTCCGCGTCCGCTCGGCGTATATGACGCGCCGGACGCCGGAGGGCGAAGATTTATCAAGGAGCAGGGCGAGCACGCATGGCCGGGCATAGTCAATTCAAGAATATCATGCACAAGAAGGGCAAGCAGGACGCGATCCGCTCCAAGCTCTTTTCCAAGCTCGCCCGCGAAATCACCGTCGCCGCCAAGATGGGCCTGCCCGACCCGAATATGAATGCCCGCCTTCGCGCCGCCGTTCTCGCCGCCAGGGCGGAGAACATGCCAAAGGACAATATCGAGCGCGCGATCAAGAAAGCCTCCGGCGCCGACGCCGAGAATTACGACGAGGTGCGTTACGAGGGCTACGCGCCCGGCGGCGTCGCCGTGATCGTCGAGGCGTTAACCGACAATCGCAACCGGACGGCCGGCGAAGTGAGGTCCTATTTCACCAAGGCCGGGGGCTCGCTCGCCGAGACCGGCGCCGTCTCCTTCATGTTCGATCGGGTCGGCCTTATTGAATTCGACAAGAAAGCCGCCACGGAAGACGCGATGATGGAGGCGGCGATCGACGCTGGCGCTGAAGACGTCTCGACGACAGACGAGACTCATGAAGTGATTACTTCCCTCGAATCGCTGCGCGACGTCGCCAGGGCTCTCGAAGAGAAATTCGGAGAGCCGCGCAAGGCGGCGCTCGTCTGGCGCCCGCAGAACACGATCAAGGTCGACGACGATTCGGGCGAGAAGATCTTGAAGCTTGTCGGCTCGCTCGAGGACAATGACGACGTTCAGAACGTCTACGCCAATTTCGAGGTCTCGGACGCGCTCGTCGCCAAACTCGCGGAATAGCGCCGTGGGATAACGCCAAGCCCGCTCCGGGTGAGAGATGCACAACAAGCGGGGCTATCACCATGGGTCGCTCAAGCAGGCGCTGATCGACGCCGCTCTCGAAATTCTCGCCGAAAGCGGGCCGGCGGCGCTGACGCTCACCGAGGCGGCGCGCCGCGCCGGCGTTTCATCCGCCGCGCCTTACCGTCATTTCACCGGACGCGACGCGCTGATAAGTGAACTGGCGCGTCACGGCTTCGAGACGTTTGGCGCGCGAATCGAAGCGGCTTGGGACGAAGGCCGGCCTGACGCGAAAAGCGCGCTACGCGCGATGTGCGGCGCCTATCTGAAGTTCGCGCGGGACGAGCCCGGACTCTACGCGGCGATGTTCGGGCAAGCGCGGACGCTCGCCGATCCTGGAGCAGGCGGCGCCGCCGATCATGCGCTCGAGATTCTTTGGCGCGCCGTCGTCGCCTGGCTGCAGCAGGCGGGCGCGCCCGCGCAAGGCGCGCGTTACGCCGCGCTGCAAATTTGGTCGCTCGCGCATGGCGTCGCGATGCTGACCATCTCCGGTCATTTCGATCCGGTCAAAAGCGCGGATCCTGCGCTGGTGCTCGAAAGCGCCGCGCAAGGCGTGATGGAAAGCGCGGCGGCGCGCGCCAAATCCACGGCGGTTTAATCTCTTAATAAAGCGCAATCGCCGAATTACGCGCCGTCTTTAATCCTTCATTAACGTTAACGCCCTCAAATGAAGCAAATCCTAATTGCGTGAGGCTGTCGTGCCGCAAGCGTCTTCGAGACACATTCGCTTCAGGGGCCGGTCCTTTCCCGTTCTGACGCTCGAACCGGAGCAGCCCATCGAAGACTGGTTCGAGCAATTGGACGGATTGCTTGCGCAGTCTCCAGCCTTCTTCGCCAAGAAGTCGATCGTCATCGACCTCGCGAAACTGACGCTGGAGCCATCGCAGCTTAGCGAACTTCTCGAAAACTTGAGCCGGCGTGGCGTCCGCGTCATGGGACTTTCCGGCGTAGACCCTTCGTTGGCGTCCGATGAACTGCCGCCGATTCTGGCCGGCGGTCGCGCTACCCCTCAACCGCCGGCGGAAGCCGGGGCCGCCAAAGACGCAAGTCCAGGAACGCTGACCTCAAGCGAAGAAGCGGCCTTCAAGGACATTGCGAAATCTCTCGGCGTCAGCGGAACGCCGGCGGGCGTTGCGTCCGCTACAACGCCCGCGCCAAGCGCCGCGCCGCTCATCCTTCTGGAGCCGGTGCGCTCCGGCCAGTCGATTTATCACCCGGAGGGCGATGTGACCGTCATCGGCTCCGTCGCTTCGGGCGCGGAAATCATGGCGGGCGGCTCGGTCCATGTCTACGGAACGCTGCGCGGCCGCGCGATGGCCGGCGCCTATGGCGAGAAGCGCGCGCGAATTTTCTGTCGCAGGCTTGAAGCCGAGCTGCTCTCGGTTTGCGGCGTCTATCTCACCGCCGAAGAAATCTCGGCGAACATGCAGAGCCAATCCATTCAGGCCTGGCTCGACAACGAGACTGTCAAGATCGCACGGCTCGATTAAAAGAGGACGGGACAATGTCCAAAACTTTGGTGGTCACCTCCGGAAAAGGAGGCGTGGGAAAGACGACGTCGACCGCAGCGCTCGGCGCCGCGCTGGCGCAGCAAGGCCATAAGGTCGCGGTGGTCGATTTCGACGTCGGTTTGCGCAATCTTGACCTCGTGATGGGCGCCGAGCGGCGCGTGGTCTATGACCTCATCAATGTCGCGCAGGGCGACGCCAAGCTGCATCAGGCGCTCATTCGCGACAAGCGGCTCGACAACCTCTATCTGCTGCCCGCTTCGCAAACGCGCGACAAGGACGCGCTGACGGAAGAGGGCGTGCAAAAAGTCATCGGCGAATTGCGCGAGAAGTTTGACTGGATCGTTTGCGACAGCCCGGCCGGAATCGAACGCGGCGCGACTCTCGCGATGCGCTTCGCCGATCTCGCGGTCGTCATCGCCAACCCCGAAGTCTCCTCGGTGCGCGATTCGGATCGCATCATCGGCCTGCTCGACGCCAAGACAGAACGCGCCGAAAAAGGCGAGAAAGTCGACAAATATCTACTGCTCACCCGCTACGACGCGGGACGCGCGGCGCGCGGCGAAATGCTGAGCGTCGACGATGTGCTGGAGATTCTCTCCATTCCGCTCATCGGCATCGTGCCCGAGAGCGAAGAGGTTCTGCGCGCTTCGAACGTCGGCGCGCCGATCATCCTGCACAACGCGATGAGCGCCGCGGCGCGCGCTTATTCGGAAGCGGCGCAAAGGCTATGCGGCGAAAGAACGCCGGTCACCATTCCCTCAGAGAAGAAGGGTTTGTTCGTTCGGCTCTTTGGTCGGAGGGCGGCATGAATATTTTCGGTTTGTTTGGGCGCCGCGGCGCCACCGCGCCGGTCGCGCGCGAGCGCCTACAGATTCTTCTTGCGCATGAACGAAAATCCGCGCGCGATTCCAATCTGATCGCCGTTCTGCATAAGGAAGTGCTCGCCGCAATCTCCAAGCATATCGCCGTCGATCCCGACAAGGTGATGGTGAAGATGCATCGCAAGGAGGACATCTCGCTGCTCGAAATCGACATCGAAATCGAGTCGGACGCTGCGCACGAAGACGATGCGGCCTTCGAAGAAGATTTGAGCGGCAAGGCGGCGTGACGGCTTACGGCGCTTGCGAAGCGCGGCAAGGGAAAAGCAGTCGAGTTCGGCGCGCATCGCGCGCCGTTCCGGCATTCTTTCAAGCGCTGCATCGCCTTATAGATTGGCGAACAGATTGATATAGGGCGAATAGCTGAAAACCCTATTTCTCGCTTGCCCTGTGATCTCAAACAATATCTGATTTTTGCAGAATTTTTCTACAAGAGAGTTCGCGTTCGGGAAACTCACTTGTAGAACTTCTTTTACGCTATTCACGCTGACTGTTGGATGCGAATATAGATATTCGAGAAGCTTATTTGCGTTCGCGGCCGTTCCTCCAAATTCGTTCATTATTATGTGTCTATGCTTTTCTCTCAAATCGACGATTTCGCGCGCCGTATCCGTAGCTTGTCGGCCGACGTCGGCCACCCCTCTCAGGAAAAACTTAAGCCAGCCCTCCCAATCGCCGGAGACCCGCGTTCTTTGCAGTTTTTCGTAATATTCGCTCCGATGTTGCTTGAAATAATGAGATAGATAGAGGACGGGCTTCTGCAATATGTTTTGCTGGCAGAGAAAGAAAGTGATCAACAGCCGCCCAATGCGCCCATTGCCGTCAAGAAACGGATGGATGGTTTCGAATTGGGCGTGAGCCAGGCCGATCTTGATCAAGGGCGGAAGCTCGTCGCTCGCATGGAGAAATTTTTCCAGTTCGCCCAATGCCGCCTCCGCCTCTTGATAAGGAGGAGGGATGAATGTCGCCGTTGAAAGCGTGCTGCCGGCCGGGCCGATCCAGTTTTGGCTGCGACGCAGTTCTCCCGGCTGAAGATTTCGTCCGCGGACGCCTTTGAGCAATTGCTGATGCAGCTCCTTGATCAGTCGTATGGATAGGGGGATTTCTCGCAGTCTCGCTAGTCCGTAATTCATGGCGGCGACATAGTTCAAAACTTCGTCGACGTCGTTTGGCGCTTCGGAGTCGAATATCTTCGCCTCGGCTTTGAGAAGGTCGTTTATCGAGGCTTGCGTGCCTTCGATTTGGCTGGATAAAACCGCCTCCTTGCGCACATACATAAATACGAACAGTTCCGGGTTGGGCAAAGTTTGAATCGAGCCATCAAGCCGCCCCAAGGCGCGATCGGCCTCGGACAGCAGCCATTGCATTTCGGAATCGATTTCCACGGGTGGGTCGGGCGGCAAAGGCGCCGGTATGAAAGCTTTGTAGCCACTTGGCTGCAGCGCGTATTTTCCCGATCTATCGCTCAAATCAGACCCCGTTCTTGTTAAAGGAAGATTTTAATATGATTCGACATAAGTTCCTATATTATGTTGATGCGTTAATATGCAGGTCTTTGGGACCCATATATACGCCAGACAAATTTAAGGGCATGAGATCGCTCCATACTATGGTGGACACTTAATAAGAACGGCTGGTCAAGCCTGAACGTCGCGGACGTTTGGTCCGGCCTCTCTAAAAATTGCCCAGTCTCTCCCCTCATCCCTCTTGCTCTTCGTCCCCTTCCCCTTGCGCCAATGTTAATGCATATTACATTGGTGTCGGCCCCGCTTTGCGGCGGGCGGCCGTTGACAAAACTGGAGCCCATCATGAGCTGCCATCGTTATTCCCGCATGTCGTCGTCTGGAGAGCGCGGATCGCCCTGGGGTCATTGCGGGCGGATGTCCTGGAGGCCCTATGAGATCGCGGCGGTGATCCTCGGCTTTTTCATCTTCTGGCCGCTCGGCGTCGCGATCCTGTTCTGGAAGTTTTGGCAGCGCAGCCATGGTTACGAGGGCGATTTCTTCGCCTTCGCTCAGGAGCAAGGCGCGCGGGTGAAGGAAGCCGTCAGCGGCGTCGCGCGCGAGAGCGCGGCTGGCTGGGGCGGTCCGTCCTTCATGCGCTCGACCGGCAATGTCGCTTTCGACGAATGGCGGGAAGGCGAACTCGCTCGGCTCGAGGAAGAGCGCCGCAAGCTCGCCGAGGCCGAGCGCGATTTCGCCGAGCATATCGAGCAGCTGCGCCGCGCCCGCGACCGCGAGGAATTCGAATCCTTCATGCGCGGCCGCAAGAACGGCGAGAGCAAAGGCGCGTAAAGACGCTTAGGCGGACGTACCGCGGACCTGCACAAGAAGAGGCGCAAATCGGTGAATGTCCGATTTGCGCCTTGTTTGCGGCCTTATTAACGGGGAATGACGGACCCTTGGCGCGTCAGAAGGCCCCCTCTGACGAATCCGATCTTGCCGTTGTAAGAGACGTGGCACCAGCCCCTGCCGAGCCCGCTTTTACAGCGAAGAACGTCGACTTTTTCGCCGCCTGGAATCGTCTCGATGACCCGTGAAAACATGCTCGCCCGCCGTTTTAGACTGGCTGCGTTCGTCGTCACGACTGGCGCAATGATGACGTTCTTGCCGGACGTCCCTAGCGCAGGAGCGTTCACCCAACCCGTCTTCGATCCGTAGCGGACTTGGCACCAGCTGTGACGCCAGCCCGGGTTGCAGCTCAACACCTGCACATCGGCGCCGGCCGGGATCTTACCGATACTGCGCCACGACATTCCCGGTCCAGAGCGTAGCGTGGCCGGACTTTGGGCGATGGCCGCCTGGGCAATGTCCTGGACAAGAAAAGCGACAAGGCTGATCGTCGCTGCGGCGAACATGTTTCGCATGACTAACTCTCCTATATTAACAACAACAACTTTTGTCTTCCTGCGTTGCACCGATATATCGGGCGAGCGGATGGAGATTTCTACTACGCCGCTTTGACGGTCTCTCAGCAATGCTCCGACTCGTTCATTGTTCTGGAGACGAGAAGAAGACAAACCGCAGCGCTTGATTGTTTTTCAGTTGGGACAGGCCTAAAGCTTTTCTAGAGGGGGATTTACACAAAATTTCCGAGATAGCCGGAGCGCGACAACGCCCGCCGCCGCAGGCTGAAACAGCTGGCGTAAGAGTTAGACTTCGCGGATCGACCGACATTCTCCTCCGTCGCAAGCGAAGGTCGGGCTTGCGACCGAACGCAGAATGTTTGGCGTCGGCCACCTGTGTCCTTCAGTCTGTCGCCGTCAGGCCACAGGTCACAAATATCAGGCCGTTAACTACGATTCTCGACCCTGAATTAACGCGCCGGCGGCAATCCTCGCGGCATGGTCCGCCGCGCCAATCACTTGCTCCCGCTTCTGGCGCTCGCAACGGCGGCGCTTTCTTCTTGCTCCATCGGGCAGAAGCCTCAGCGGCCCGCCTGGCGCACGCAGGCTGAAAACGCCTGTCTCGCGGAAAAGCGCGTCAACCCTTCCGAATTCATCGCGCTTGCGCCCGAAGTCGACGGGCCCGGCATCTGCGGCCTCACCAGACCGTTCAAGGTGACGGCCCTTCAGAATGGCGCCGTCTCATTCAACGCCACCGCCACGCTCGACTGCTCGATGGTCGCCGAACTCGACGCATGGCTCGCCGATACGGTGCAGCCTGCCGCGCAGGCGCGCTTAGGACAGCAGGTCGTTCAGATCAACTCGATGGGCTCTTACGCCTGCCGCGGCATGAACAATCAACGGTGGGCGCAGCTTTCGGAACATTCTTTCGGCAATGCGCTCGACATTGGCGGCTTCGTGCTCGCCGACGGCCGCGAGATCACGCTCATGCGCGATTGGCACCGCGGCGACGAGCAGACCCGCGCCTTTCTGATGGACGTGCATCGCGGCTCATGCGGCCATTTCTCGACGGTGCTGTCGCCGGGCTCGAACGCCTTCCACTACAACCATATTCACGTCGATCTGGCGATGCATGGCCGCTCTGGCCGCAGCATCTGCAAGCCCGAGCCGCAGGAGACGCTGCCGCCGCCCGACCTGTCGCCGCTTATCGCGCAGCGGCGCGCGCCGCCGCCGGCTCAAGAAGACGACACCGATAATGACACGACCGGCAAGCCGCCGCTCGCGGCCTTTGAAGGAGGAGGCGACGGCTTTGGACCCGTCGCCGGACCTGAGGCCTATGCGCCGCCCCCGCGCCTGCCGCCGCTCGACGGCATCGGCAAGCTGATCGACGAAATGGATCGGACGTCGAGCATCGGCCGACGCAGAAGACTATAAATCTTCCGGTTTCAGCCCCGTGCGTTTGGCAATCCTTGCCAACATTCGCGGCCCGATTTCTTCGCCATCATGAAAAGCAAATATGAAATCAGGGAACCCAGCTTTCGCATATGTCCGGTGAGAGCCGGTCGATCGCTTTTCAAGCCAGCCTTTTCTCTCCAGCGCCGTACGGAGACGCTTCGCTTTTACGCTCGGCTATGCCGTCATGCGGCCGCGAAAGTGATATGAATCGGTTCGGTCGGGCGTTCGCCATGTTCAATGCGATCAGCGATGACGCGTAGCGCTAGCGCCTCCGCCTGCGCAATGGCTTCCTCCCGGGTAGCGCCATATTTCAACGCGCCGGGAATTTCCAGGATCTCAGCGATCCAACGGCCGTCTTCTTCCTGTTCGGTCTCCACCGTCAGCAGCATTGATCGTCCTCACCGTTTCGAGCCGGTCATATTCACGAGCCGCAGAATGAGCCAAGCCGGCACGACGAAAACCGCGCCGGCGAGCACGTAGCTGATAAGTTCCCGCACCGCACCGAAGCCGAGCTGATAGATGCGATCGAAGAAGGCCTGGACGCCGCGGAAAATATCGATCGGCCGCAGTTCGAGCCACATCAGCAGGGCGCCGACGACGAGCGAGATAAAGAACAACCGCACGAAAGTGTTGAGCGGCGAGCCGCCAAGGAAATTTTCAAGCGTGTTGTTCGAGGCCATCGCTCTGGTTTCCTGTGAAAGTTCGTCGGAGGCGGGCGCCATCAGCAGATCGGGCCGGACCTCGCGCTGCGCCAGCTGACGCGATTTGTCGAGATGCGGCCAATTGGCGAAGGGTCCCTGATCAGCCATCGGGGCGCTCCTGCGGACGCGTCCTAGGGCTCACAAAGAGCCTCCGGGCGACGCCTCTTCGCGGAAGATGCGCATTATGCGGCGCAGAAAGCGCTCGGTAAAGGAGAGCGCGCGCTCAAACTGCTCTTCGCTCGGCGCATTATTTGGCGCATCGCTCGGCCTTGCCGCGGGCGGGACGGGCGCGGCCTCGGCGCGCGCTTTGAGCGCGGCGTTCTCCTTGCGCAGCCGGTCGATCTCCGCTTCGAGTCCGGCGCGCTCTTCGGCGCCGAGCCGGCACGCCGCGACGCCATCCTTCACCGAACAATAGGACACGGCGCCCGTTTCCTTATTGAGTCGCACATAGCCGCCCTCTGCCGGGGTGAGCGTGAAGCGCTCGCCTTCCGGCGCCACGATCGGCGGCGGCGTCTCGGCGAACGCCGGCGCGCGAAAAATGGCGACAACGCCAATGGCCAGTAAAAGACGCCGTGATTGGCTCATGCGCCGCCACTTAGTGGAGAAGTTTGATCGCAAATGGGCGCTCATGGTTCGCGCGTCAATGGCGTCGGCGCGGCCTCACGCTGGCCTCAGCTCGACCGCCCGCGCTTGAACGCAGGGACGGCCTCGGCCATATAGCTATAGCCGGAGCGCTTTAAGGTTCTGGCCGAAGAGGCGCCAACAGGGCTTCATTCACATGTCGCGTCCGCCGCTCAATTCGCCATTCCTGCTTGGATTCGATGAAATCGAACGGGCGCTCGATCGCGTCGCCCGCACCGCGTCGGATGGCTATCCGCCCTACAATATCGAACGCATCCCGCGTAGCGAAGACGCGCCGGAGCGGCTTCGCATCACGCTCGCTGTCGCCGGCTTCACGCGCGATCAGCTTGACGTTTCGCTTGAAGAGAATCAGCTCGTCATTCGCGGGCGCCAAACCGAAGAGCGGGAGCGCCACTTCCTTCATCGCGGCATCGCCGCGCGACAGTTTCAGCGGGCGTTTCTTCTCGCCGAAGGGATGCAGGTGCTCGGCGCAGATCTCGTCAACGGCTTGCTTTCGATCGATCTCGCGCGGCCAGAGCCCGAGCGGGTCATCAAGAAGATCGACATCGCCGCGCGCGACTGAAGGCCGCCGGTTAATCGGGCCGAGAGACGATCTGCGGCGTCTCGTGGTTTAGCCAGTCGCTTGAGAGCCTCAGCAGAAAGCCCTATCAGGAATCATGTTCGAGCTTGCCGTCGCGTTCATATTGATCGTCGTCAACGGGATTTTCTCGCTCTCCGAACTCGCTGTCGTTTCGGCGCGCAAGGTGCGCCTCAAGACGCTCGCGGCGGAGGGCCGGCGCGGCGCGGCGATAGCCCTTGCGCTCGCCGAAAAGCCGGGGCGTTTCCTCTCGACGGTGCAGATCGGCATCACGCTCGTCGGCGTTCTCGCCGGCGCCTTTTCCGGCGCGGCTCTTGGCCAGCGGCTGACGGAATGGCTGCGGACGCAAGGTTTGTCGCTGGTCGCGGCGGAGTGGATCGGCTATGGCGGCGTCATCGGCGTCATCACCTATCTTTCCGTTGTCATCGGCGAATTGCTGCCCAAGAACATCGCCCTGCGCCATGCGGAAACCATCGCCTGCCGCATGGCGGCGCCAATGGCGTTCCTCTCGACGCTCGTCGCGCCGGTTGTCTGGCTGCTCGACGCCTCGACGAAACTCGTGCTGCTGGCGATCGGCCAGTCGGGAGAACCCGAGGCGGCCGTCACCGAGGAAGAGATCAAAACCCTCGTCGCCGAGGCTCATTCGGCAGGCGCGATCGAAGCCGACGAACAGCAGATGATCGCGGGGGTGCTGCGCCTTGGCGACCGCGCCGCGCGCGCCTTGATGACGCCGCGCACGGAGGTGGACTGGCTCAATCTCAGCGACCCTGAGAACGTTTTACGCCAGAAGCTCATCGAGACGACGCATGGCCGCTTGCCCGTCAGCCGGGGAGACATGGACGACATGATCGGCGTCCTGCTGATCCGCGAACTGCTCGGGCCAGCGCTTCGGGGCGAGCCCCTCGACCTCGAAGCGCATGTGCGACCGGCGCCCGTCGTGCCCGATTCAATCGATGCGCTCGATGCGCTGAACGTTTTGCGCGAAGCCGAGACGCCAATGGCGCTTGTGCACGACGAATACGGCCACTTCGAAGGCGTGGTGACGCCGGCCGACATTCTCGACGCCATCGCCGGCGCTTTCCGGTCCGACGAGGGACATGAGGAGCCGGAGGCGGTTCAGCGTGAAGACGGCAGCTGGCTGCTCGCCGGCTGGATGCCCGTCGACGAAATGGCTGAGCTTTTGGGCGTGAAGCTTCCAGAGAACAGGAGCTTTGAGACCGTCGCCGGCCTGGTGCTCGACGGCTTCATGCGCTTTCCGGCTCTCGGTGAGAAGGTGGAGAAGCTCGGATGGCGCTTCGAGGTCGTCGATCTCGACGGCCGCCGTCTCGACAAGGTGCTCGCTTCGAGGCTCCCTCCCGAGAGCCAATAGCGGGCAGCCGCAACCTCCCACGATTTGCGGCAGGCGTCACGGCGTTGAGGTGGAAAAGCTAAGGCTATTGAATTCCCAGAGGATCGCGCGCCACGGGGGGCGCGCTTGTCACTTAGTGGAGGCTCACCATCTGGAGATGGTTTTCACGAGCGTTGCCGATGCAGCCTTCTTCCGAATCCGCAAGCACGATCGGCGCGCCATCCGCGCCGAAGAGCGCGAAGATCGTCAGCCCTGGCGCAATGTGAGGCGCCTGCGGGTACAGCCGGTTGACGTCCTCTGAGCGCATCGGCCGCACATAAGCGATGAGGCCATCGCCTAGCTGGGCAAACTGCTCGGCCGTCAGCGGAGACTCTCTCGTTTCGATCGCGGCTTTCATGTCCATCTCTACCTCCATGGCGGTCCTTTCGCCCCCGCCGACGGCGCCCATGAGCGGCGCGCCGTCCAAAATTAGATGTGTATGCTTTGGAGATTTTGAAGGGGCGCGCGCGGCTACAGGCCGAGCGCAAGCCTTGCGGGGTCTTCCAGCAACTCCTTGACTCGAACGAGGAAAGTCACCGCTTCTTTCCCATCGACCAGGCGGTGATCATAAGAAAGCGCCAGATACATCATCGGCCGCGCTTCGATTTTGCCGTCGAGGACCACGGGCCGCTCCTCGATCTTGTGCATGCCGAGAATGCCCGATTGCGGCGCGTTCAAGATCGGCGTGGACATCAGCGAACCATAGACGCCGCCGTTGGAAATCGTGAATGTGCCGCCCTGCAGATCAGCGATGTCGAGCGCGCCCTCGCGCGCCTTGCGGCCGAGCTCGGCGATAGCTCGTTCAATCTCGGCAAGCGATAGCCGGTCCGCGTCACGAACAACGGGGACGACCAATCCCTTCTCTGTCCCGACGGCGACGCCGATGTGGCAGAATCGCTTATAGATGATGTCGGTTCCGTCGATCTCGGCATTGACGGCGGGGATCTCTTCGAGCGCCTGGCAGCAGGCCTTTACGAAGAAGCCCATGAAGCCAAGCTTCACGCCGTATCGCTTCTCGAAGGACTCCTTGTAGCGTTTGCGCAAGTCGATGAGCGCCGACATGTCGACTTCATTGAACGTCGTCAGCATGGCCGCGGTGTTTTGCGCTTCTTTCAGCCGTCGCGCGATCGTCTGGCGCAGGCGCGTCATCTTCACCCGCTCTTCGCGGCGGGCGTCTTCCTCCCGAACGGGCGCGCGCGGCGGCGCTTCGACGCGCGCTTCCTGCGCGGGAAGCTCCTGCACGCGCGCTTCTTGCGCAGGCTGGGGGACCGCCGATTGTCGGGCGGCGAATTGGACGACGTCGGATTTCAGCGCCTGACCGCGCTTACCGCTGCCGGGAACCTGAGCAATGTCGATTCCCTGTTCGACCGCGATTTTGGCGGCGGACGGGGAGGGCGGCGTCGCCGCGGCGGCGGGCGCCGACGGCGCTGGCGTGGGCGCCGGCGCGGCCTGCGCTGCGGCTGGCTTTGGCGCGCCGGGTTTGGCGGCGCCCTCGCCGCTCTTCGCCGGCGCCGTCGCGCCTTCAGCGATCTGCCCGAGCAGCGCGCCGGGCGCTACGGTCTCGCCTTCCTTGGCGACGATCTCGGCGAGCACGCCGGCCGCGGGCGCGTTGACTTCGAGCGTGACTTTGTCGGTTTCGAGTTCGGCGAGAGCTTCGTCGGCGCGCACCGCGTCGCCGGCTTTCTTGAACCAGCGGCCGATGGTCGCTTCAGTCACCGATTCGCCTAGGGTCGGCACGCGAATTTCAGCCATCGGCTCTCTCTTTGCTGGCGTCGGGCGTCACGCCGCGAACGCTTCGTCCAAGAACAATTTCAGCTGCGCAAGGTGACGGGACATGGTGCCTGCGGCGGTCGAGGCCGAAGCGGGGCGCCCGACGAAGCGGGCGCGCTTCGACTTGCCGCCAATCTGAGTGAGCACCCATTCAAGATAAGATTCGACGAACGACCAGGCGCCCATGTTCTTGGGCTCCTCCTGGCACCACACGACATCGGCGCTTTTGAAGCGTCCGAGCGCGGTGACGAGGCTCTTGAGCGGGAAGGGATAGAGCTGTTCGACCCGCAGCAGATACACGTCGTCGACGCCGCGTTTTTCGCGCTCCTCCAAGAGATCGTAATAGACCTTGCCCGAACACAAAATGACGCGGCGAATATTTTCGTCGGCTTTGAGAACGAATGTCTCGTTTGGCGCGGTTTCGGCGTCATCGAGCAGAAGTCGTTGGAAGCTCGAAGCCATGCCCATCTCGCCGAGACGCGAGACGGCCCGTTTGTGCCGCAGCAATGATTTCGGCGTCATCAGCACGAGAGGCTTGCGGAAGCTTCTGTGCAACTGCCGGCGAAGAATGTGGAAGTAGTTTGCAGGCGTCGTGCAATTGGCGACCTGCATATTGTCTTCGGCGCAAAGCTGCAGATAGCGCTCAAGGCGCGCGGAGGAATGTTCCGGACCCTGGCCTTCATAGCCATGCGGCAGCAGGCAGACGAGGCCGGACATGCGCAGCCATTTGCGCTCGGCCGAGGAAATGAACTGGTCGAAGACGACCTGCGCGCCATTGGCGAAATCGCCGAACTGCGCTTCCCACAACACCAGCGCGTCGGGTTCAGCGAGAGAATAGCCATATTCGAAGCCGAGCACGGCTTCTTCCGAGAGCATCGAGTTGACGACCTCGTAGCGGCCCTGGCCGTCCGCAATGTGATTGAAGGGCAGGTAGCGGGCCTCATTCTCCTGATCGATCAGCACGCTGTGGCGTTGCGAAAAGGTGCCGCGCTCGCTGTCCTGCCCCGAGAGCCGCACGTTATAGCCCTCGTAAAGCAGCGAACTGATCGCCAGGGCTTCGGCGGTCGCCCAATCGATCGGTCCGCCGTGTTCGATCGTTGCTTTGCGATTATCCAGAAAGCGCTGGATCGTGCGATGCACGTGGAAATCCGGCGGCGTCGACGTGATTTTTTCGCCGATGTGCTGCAACGTCTCGAGCGCGACTCCGGTTTGTCCCCGGCGCTCGTTCTCGGAGATTTGCGAGCCAGGCTTCTTGCCGGCCCAACGGCCGTCGAGCCAATCCGCCTTATTGGGCTTGTAGCCCTGGCCGGATTCGAACTCCTGGTTGAGCCGTGTGCGCCACTCTTCTTTCATGCGGTCGACGTCATCGCGCGAAATCACGCCTTCGGCGATCAGACGGTCCGCATAGATATCGAGCGTCGTGCGGTGCGCCCGAATCTTTTTATACATCAGCGGCTGGGTGAAGCCTGGCTCGTCGCCTTCGTTATGGCCGAAGCGGCGATAGCACCACATGTCGATGACGACGGGTTTTTGGAACTGCTGACGAAATTCTGCGGCGACGCGCGCGGCGAAGACGACCGCCTCGGGATCGTCGCCGTTCACGTGAAGAATCGGCGCCTCGACCATCTTGGCGACGTCGGACGGATAGGGCGAGGACCGCGAGTAGCGCGGATAGGTCGTAAAGCCGATCTGATTGTTAATGATGAAGTGGACAGAGCCGCCGGTGCGATGCCCCTTCAATCCGGAAAGGCCGAAACATTCGGCGACCACGCCCTGACCGGCGAAGGCCGCGTCGCCGTGGATCAAAAGCGGCATGACCGGGCGGCGATCGCCATCCGTGCAATGATGCTGATCCTGCTTCGCGCGGACTTTGCCGAGCACGACCGGATCGACAATCTCGAGATGCGACGGATTGGCGGTGAGCGAGAGATGCACCTTATTGTCGTCGAACACGCGGTCCGACGACGCGCCGAGATGATATTTGACGTCGCCTGAACCTTCGACTTCGTCCGGCAGGAAGGAGCCGCCCTTGAATTCGTGAAAGAGAGCGCGGTGCGGCTTCGCCATCACTTGCGACAGCACATTGAGGCGGCCGCGATGCGCCATGCCCAGCACGATTTCTTTCACGCCGAGCGCGCCCCCGCGCTTGACGATCTGCTCCAGCGCCGGAACGATGGCTTCGGCGCCGTCGAGGCCAAAGCGCTTGGTGCCCGTGTATTTGACGTCGAGGAACTTTTCGAAGCCTTCCGCCTCGACGAGCTTATTGAGAATCGCGCGTTTGCCTTCCTGGGTGAAGACAATCTCCTTCTTCGGCCCTTCGATGCGCGCCTGCAGCCAGGCCTTCTCCTCCGGATTGGTGATATGCATGAATTCGAAGCCGATCGTGCCGCAATAGGTGCGTCGCAGGATCGTGACCATTTCGAAAAGCGTGGCGTAGCGCATGCCCAACACGCCATCGAGGAAGATTTTGCGCTCGTAATCCTCGTCGGTGAAACCGTAGGTCTGCGGATTGAGCTCGCCGTGATCGTGGCGCTGCTCCAGTCCGAGCGGATCGAGATTGGCGTGCAGATGGCCGCGCATGCGATAGGCGCGGATCATCATCAAGGCGCGCACCGAGTCGCGCGTTGCGCGCAACACGTCCTCGCCGATGGGCGCGGGCGCCGTGGCAGGAGCGGCTGGCGCTTTGACAGGCGCCGGCGCCTCGCCGGCGAGCGCCTTGACCCATTCGCCATTTGCGGGCTGCGGCCAATCGCGCCGCGCCCAGCTCGGCCCGCCTAAGGCGTGCTTCTCCCCCGGCCGGATGCCCATCTCGGCGAAGAAATTACGCCAATCTGGGCTGACCGAGGATGGATCGGCCTCATAGGCCGCAAGCAGGCTTTCAAGATAGGCGGCGTTCGCGCCCTGCAAAAAGGATGTCGACGCCAGAAAATCATTTTGCGGCGAGCGAGCGCCCACCGGCGCTGGTCCGGCGCCGCCATTGGTTTCAAAACGCGCCATCTCAATCTTTCCCAAAAGCGCCGGCGCTCAAGGGCGCCGACGACTTTCGAAGCGTTGAGCGGACTTTGGCGTTAGCCCTTCAGCGCCTCGACCAATGTCTTTCCGAGCCTCGCAGGCGACGGCGACACTTTGATGCCCGCCGACTCCATGGCTGCGATCTTACTTTCCGCGTCGCCCTTGCCGCCCGAGACGATCGCGCCGGCATGGCCCATTCGGCGGCCAGGAGGCGCGGTGCGACCGGCGATAAATCCGACCATCGGCTTCTTGCGGCCGCGCTTGGCCTCGTCTTTCAAGAATTGGGCCGCGTCCTCCTCCGCCGACCCGCCGATTTCGCCTATCATGATGATGGACTTAGTTGCGTCGTCGGCGAGAAACAACTCCAGCACTTCGATAAAATCCGTGCCTTTCACAGGGTCGCCGCCGATGCCGACCGCCGTCGTTTGACCTAAGCCTTCGCGCGTCGTTTGGAACACCGCCTCATAGGTAAGCGTGCCGGAGCGAGAGACGACGCCGACCGAGCCCGGCGAGAAAATATTGCCGGGCATGATGCCGATCTTGCTCTCGCCGGCGGTGACGACGCCCGGGCAGTTCGGCCCGATAAGGCGCGACTTGGAGCCGCAAAGGGCACGCTTGACGCGGATCATGTCCTGAACCGGAACGCCCTCGGTGATGCAGACGATGAGCGGGACCTCCGCGTCGATCGCCTCGCAGATGGCGTCAGCCGCGCCGGGCGGCGGCACATAGACCACCGAGGCGTCGGCGCCGGTCTTTTCGCGCGCCTCAACGACGGTGTCGAAAACCGGCAGATCGAGATGAATCGAGCCGCCTTTGCCGGGCGAGACGCCGCCGACCATTTTGGTGCCGTAGTCGAGGGCCTGAACCGAGTGAAAGGTGGCGGTCTTGCCGGTGAAGCCTTGAGTGATGACTTTGGTGTTTTTGTCGATCAGCACGGACATGAAGCGCAAATCCTGGAGCAAGCGAAACGGCGCGCGCGCCTTTTGGATGAAGCGAAAACTTAAGAGCCGCCTCCCCGTCGTCGCCGGCGCGGAACCTATTGACAAAAGCTCAGCCGCACAAGGCGGCAAAGACCCCTGCGACAGGCCGCCGCGAATCGCCTTCAGGACGTTCTCTACTGTGGCGCAGCCACCTTTACGTTGGATGAACCAAAATAAAAAAACCGGCGGTCGCCCGCCGGTTTTTGAAGCTTGGAAGTGCGCGCCTAGCTTTAATGCTGGGCGGCGCCGAAGCTCGACACGTCGACCTTCACGCCCGGACCCTGGGTCGAGCAGATGGCGACGCGCTGGATGTAGGTTCCCTTCGCGCCCTGCGGCTTCGCCTTGGCCACGGCGTCGACGAAAGCCTTGATGTTCTCGACGAGTTTCCCGTCGTCGAACGAGGCCTTGCCGACCGTGCCCTGGACGATGCCGGCCTTCTCGACGCGGAACTCGACCGCGCCGCCCTTTGAAGCCTTCACCGCCCCGGCGACGTCCATCGTCACCGTGCCGACCTTGGGGTTCGGCATCAGGCCGCGCGGCCCGAGCACCTTGCCGAGACGGCCGACCAGCGGCATGAGGTCAGGCGTCGCGATGCAGCGGTCGAAGTCGATCGTTCCGCCCTGCACCGTATTGACCAGATCCTCGGCGCCCACGATATCGGCGCCCGCCGCCTTGGCTTCGTCGGCCTTGGCGCCGCGGGCGAAGACCGCGACGCGCAGCGTGCGGCCGGTGCCGTTCGGCAGATTGACGACGCCGCGCACCATCTGATCGGCGTGTTTGGGATCGACGCCGAGATTCATGGCGATTTCGACGGATTCGTCGAATTTGGCCTTGGCGCGTTCGCGCACGAGCTTCACCGCCTCGTCGATTGCGTAGAGCTTCGTGCGCTCAATGCCCTCGCGGGACTTCGTAATGCGTTTTCCGATATGCGCCATGGTCTTACTCCACCACCACGAGGCCCATCGCGCGGGCGGAGCCTTCGATCATCGACATTGCGGATTCGACCGTGGCGCAGTTGAGATCGGGCATTTTCTTTTCCGCGATTTCGCGGATCTGCGCCTTCGTCACCTGGCCGACGACGTTGCGGCCTGGAGTCTTGGAGCCCGAGGCGGGCTTCTTGCCGATCTTGAGGCCCACGGCCTTCTTCAGGAAGAAGCTGACCGGCGGCTGCTTCATCTCGAAGGTGAAGGAGCGGTCTTGATAAGCGGTGATGACGACGGGGATCGGCATCCCCTTCTCCATCTGGCCCGTCTTGGCGTTGAACGCCTTGCAGAACTCCATGATGTTGAGGCCGCGCTGGCCGAGCGCGGGACCGATCGGCGGCGACGGATTGGCCGCGCCGGCCGGCACTTGCAGTTTGATATAGCCGGCGATTTTCTTCGCCATTTGCTTTCTCCAACGTTGAGCGTTCCCCGCGCGTTATGCGCGGCGGCGCCGGTTGCAGTTCGTGGTCCGGTCTGGACTCCCCGATGGCGTCAGGGCAGACCCGCCACGTTTCTCCCTCTCCCGCTTGCGGGAGAGGGTGGCCCTGCGAAGCAGGGTCGGGTGAGGGCGGCCGCAGCGACCCTCATCCGTCGCGCCTTCGCGCGACACCTTCTCCCGCTTGCGGGAGAAGGGATTCTCCTTAAACCTTCTCGACCTGACCGAACTCCAGTTCGACCGGCGTCGGCCGGCCGAAGATCGACACGGCGACCTTGAGGCGCGAGCGCGCTTCGTCGATCTCCTCGACGAGGCCGTTGAAGGAGGCGAAAGGCCCATCGGCGACGCGCACCGTCTCGCCGACCTCGAACATGATCGTCGGCTTTGGCCGCTCGACGCCCTCGGCGACCTGGCCTTTGATGCGCAGCGCCTCTTCCTCGCTGATCGGCATCGGCTTGTTGTCGGCGCCGAGAAAGCCCGTGACCTTCGGCGTATTCTTGATGAGCGAGAAGACCTGATCAGTAAGGTCGCATTTCACCAGCACATAGCCGGGAAAGAATTTGCGCTCGGCGGAGACCTTGCGGCCGCGCCGCACTTCCATGACCTGCTCGGTCGGCACCAGAATCTCTTCGAACTGGTCGGAGAGACCGCGCTGCGCCGCGCCTTCGCGAATGGCGTCAGCAACCTTCTTTTCGAAGTTCGAATAGGCGTGGACGATATACCAGCGCATGCTCATAGCGGCGCCATCAGCTCCAATTATCTAGTGCCCGATGCCGATCATCAGACCGACGCCAAAACGCAGCGCCGAATCGACGACGACAAAAAACAGGCTCGCGAATAAGACCATAAGGATGACGAGTCCGGTCGTGATCAGCGTCTCCCGGCGCGTAGGCCAGGTGACCTTGTCCCCTTCGGCGCGGACTTCCTGCAGGAATTGGAACGGATTGATCATTCGACTACCGGGCTGTGCGGGGGCGCGCGAAATGAACCTTAATGACGCGCGCCGCAAAACGATCGCGGCGCGGGACCTGCCGGTCACGCGCCACGAATTCGGGCAGTTATAGCCGCTTAGCGCCGCGCCGCCAAGCGGAAAAACGCGCTCCCAAAGGAGCGCCGCGCCGCGGCCCCTCGCGAGACCGTCACGACAATGCGGCGGCGGACTGAAGAACGGCGCGCGCTTCCGCCAGGCCCACGAGATCCGGCGGCAGCAATCGGGCCTCTTCAGGCGTGATGAACGCGATCCGGCCTGCGAGGTCGGGGCCGAGGCGCGCCATCGCCTCTTTCAAGTTTGGAGGATCATACCGCGCGTTCGCGCCATAGATGTCGCAGTTGCGGCCGAGCTTCGCCAGCACGCTCCAATGGACTTTCTCATTGACCTGTTCCTCGTCAGGGTTTCCGCCCCAAAGGAGGCCATTGGCCGGCGCGCCGGCGGGAAACATCTCGCGACTGCGCGGAAAATTCCTGTCGATCGGATATTTTTCGGCTGAGTCCGGGATGTTTCCGTCGATGTTCGGCTTTAGCGTCCGCCTGATCGCGTCATTGTCGAATGTCAATCCCGTGAGCGCCTGCGTGCGCGCGATCATCCAGATCAGCGCGATATCGGAGAGGCGCGAATCCTCGTAGCCGCCGCCCACATTGCAATGGACGCCCGGAAACCAATTCTGTTCGATATTCTGAGGATGCGGGTCCCCCTTCCTCACCGTCCAGAATGTTGGCGTAAAGGGACGGCGGCGCTCGTCGACGCCGATCGCGTGCAGCGCGTGATCGACGTGCGGGCCGAGCTGCGTATCCTCAAATCCTCCGAAGACCGCGAGCGTGATGTAGCGGCCAAGCGGCGCAAGCCCGCTGAAGCCCGCCGGCACGCCATATGAGCCGACCGTATCGAACACGCCGAGCAGCTTGATGCGATTGTTCGCCTGAATGTCAGGCCCGCTCGGCGGCGCGTCGCTGCGCGAACCCTGCCGCGCGCTCCTGTTGGCGCGCGAAATGTCGAAGATGCTCTTGTCCTTGGTCTTTCTGATGCCGCAGTCGCCGATCAGGCCGGCCAAGGCGCGGGCCGCATAGGCGCCGCGCGAGAATCCATAGATGTACAGCTCTTGATCGTCCCGATAATTGTCGACGACCCAATCATAGGCGTCCTGCACGATGGTGCGCAGGCCGAAGCCAATGGCGCCGCCGACGATCTTGAATCCTTGCGCGCCGACGCCGGAGAAGTAGCGGACATTTTGTTCGACCCCGCCCGCGCCTCGCGGGGGAATGAGCCTTTCGGCGACTTTCTCCTCCCACGACTTCTTGCAGATGTTGGTGAAATCTCGGGGCGTATTCCATGTGCCGTCGAGCAGGACGATGTTGCGTATCATTTTCCCTCCAACGGCGGGCGAGCCTAAAGCAATTACGCAGTGCGGTTTTTTGGGAGGGTGACGCGCTTTGAAGGCCTCCGCAAGCGAAGACGAAATATTTGCTCCAGAAGGTCGCTCCCCGCTATGAGAGACGAAACTTCAGCCAAGCATTGGAGAAGAAGATGCGCGCACGCTTGCTTTTCCTCGCCGCGTTTACGGCGACTATGAGCGCCGGCTGCAACGCCGCCCGTCCGCCGCAAGTCGCGCCGCCTGGACCGGCGGTTCCGCCGCCAGCGTCCACTGCGGGAGCGCCTATGCCGGACGGCCCCGGCTGCGCCGGCGCCGTCGCACGCTACCGGTCGGTGATCGACAATGATCTCGCCATGGGCCACGTCAATAAGAGCGTTCACGCCCAGATCTCGAGCGAGATCAGCGAGGCGGCTTCGGCCTGCTCCGGCGGCCAGGAGGGCAGAGCGCTGTCGCTGCTGCGCGCTTCGAAATCGCGTCATGGCTATCCAGGGTGAGCGGCGCGCCGGCCCGCGCCCCCTGCGACATCAGCTTGGAAGCGATCCAGATTAGATTGATTGACCTCATGTTTTGGCGTTCTTACTTTTGCTGGGCGCGTCGACACAGTGGCGCTCAGCGAAAACTCAGGAGATGCGGTTTTTGAAGCGCTACTGTCTGTATGCGATCCTCGCGGCTTCGGCTTTGAATCTTTCCGGCGCCGCTGCGGCTGAAAACGCCTTCACGCTGACAATCAAGGATCACCGTTTCGAGCCTGCCGAACTTCGGGTGCCGGCCAATCAGGCGGCGACGCTGACCGTGAAGAATCTCGACCCGACGCCGGAAGAGTTTGAAAGCAAACCCCTGCGCATCGAGAAGGTGATCCCCGGCAATAGCGAAGCGACCTTCACGCTCCGGCCTCTCAAAGCCGGCCGGTATAAATTCGTGGGCGAATTCCACGAAGACGACGCCAAGGGCGAGGTCATCGCGGAATAGGCCATGCTCGGCGCGCTCATCATCGTCTTTCGCGAAGCCATTGAGGCCGGGCTCATCGTTGGCATCGTCCTCGCTGTCACGCGTGGCGTCGCCGGTTCGCGCGGCTTCGTCGCGGTCGGCGTCGGCGCAGGCGCGCTTGGCGCGATCATCGTCGCCGCCTTCGCCGACCGGCTGTCACAGGCCTTCGCCGGCAGCGGCCAGGAACTCTTCAATGCAGCGATTCTCGCGCTCGCGGTCGTGATGCTCGTCTGGCACAACATCTGGATGGCGCAGCACGGGCGTGAGCTGGCGCAAAACCTTTCCGATGTCGGGCGGGCGGTCGCGCGCGGCGACGAGACGCTCTTCGCTCTCACCGCCGTCGTCGGATTGGCGGTGCTGCGCGAAGGCGCCGAGGTGGCGCTGTTTCTCTACGGCATCCTTGCCTCGGGCGAGTCCGGCTGGGACGTCCTTGCTGGGGGAGTTGGCGGGCTGGCGCTCGGCGCGGCGACGAGCGTCGCGACCTTCTACGGGCTTGTCGCCATCCCGGCGAAACGCCTCTTCGCCGTGACCACATGGCTCATCACGCTGCTTGCCGCCGGACTTGCGGCGCAATGCGTGGCTTTTCTTCAGCAGGCCGGACTTGTCACGTCGCTTTCAGACACCGCCTGGGACACGTCATGGGTCTTGTCCGATAAGAGCATCGTCGGAAGGGTGCTGCATACGCTGATCGGCTATGCCGACCAGCCCTCCGGCATGCAGGTCGCCGTCTATCTCGCGACTCTTGCCGCTATCGTCGCGGCGACGAAGTTCTTCGCCGCACGGTCGCACTCGCCCGCAGTCCGCGCGCCGGCGGAGTAGCGCCACGAATCGGTGTCAAAACAAGGCGCTGTCCGGAATTGAGCGTGGCTGGCAGGACTGGTTTAATCCTCGAACAGGGCTCCAAGCTCCTTTGCGAAATAGAATTTTTGGCGACCTTCATACCTAAGTTCTGTTACAATTCCACATTCCAAAAGTTTGGTAATATTATTTTTTGCAGCCGTATAGCTTGTTCCCGTTAGCTCTTGAACTTGTGGCGTCGTTATAATTAAGGTTTCGAATAGTTTATCAATAATTGTTAGCAACAACGCAGACGATCTGGCCCGCTGGCATTTTGTCTTATATGTTTCTTGCAATTCTCTAACCTTATGAATTGTGATAATAGTCTTTTCGCACGACTGAATTATTCCTTTTAAAAAGAATACTATCCAATCGTTCCAGCTACTTACGCGCGAGACATTTAGCATCACGTCTACGTATTCATCCTTGTTATCTTCGAAATACTGACTCATGTATAGAAGTGGCTGGTCCATAATTTTTTTTGCCCGTAGAATCAGTGGTATCAATATCCTACCGACGCGGCCATTGCCGTCGGGGAACGGGTGAATCGTTTCAAATTGATAATGAATAAGCGCAATGAATACCAAAGTCGGCAGCCCGAACATATCTTCTGAATTGATAAACCTTTCTAGGTCCGACATGCAGTCTATATGAATTGGCGGGGGAGGTGGATTGAAGCGAGATTTGGCAACATCCTTCGATTTTCCTATAAAGTTTTGCTCCTTTCTGTATTCACCTGCTTCAAAATATCCGGTCCTAGACCTAGGCAGGCCGATCAGAAGCTGTTTGTGCAACTCGTAGATTAGCCTATTTGAAACTGGGATGTCCTCAAGGAGATCTATCCCAGTTTGCAATGCTCTAACGTAGTTAAATACCTCCCGAGCGTCCGTAGTCTTGTGTTTCTCATCTGCGCCAGATTCAAACATCAACAATTCAGGAAGAGATGTATATGTCCCCTCGATATTTGAGGATGCAATTGCTTCCTTCCGTTGAAGAGGGCGAATGAGCAAATACGGATTGGGCAGATAGCGCCCAATCCCTCGAAGCTCGCCCAGTTTTTGGTCAGCGTCCGATAAGATTTGTTGAATTGACGTGAGATCAAGCGTAGGCGGAAGAGCTGACGGAACGAACGCCTTTTGGCCCTGTATCGTGTTGACTAAGGTCCCTGAAGGGCGTGGGAAGGTCGTTGGGTCCATGGTGACCACCTGAGTGTGAATCTCGGAAATAGTCACACTTTATCCCACTTAAAGTGTGACTGAGCAAGCTAGTTTCACCCAACCTGCGCGGAGAGTGCTTTTCCACGCCCCTTTGCCCACAGTCTTTGAAATGCCATCCGGCGATCGCGTTCGCTGCCTGATGCTGCACCCGCTCATCCCCCGCCAAAGAGCTGCTCGAAAACGCTTCTTTCCGATGCGCCGCGCCTTTGACGCGGACGTTCGATCGAGCCGACCGTCGGAATGTCTTCCGGCGGCAGAAGATCGTCGATCTCGCGGGGCGCAGGCGCCGGCGCGCGCGGCGCGGGTAAATCGGGCCGCGCCTCTGCGACTGGCGGCGGCGCCTCGGGCGTTCCGCTGGGAACAGCCGCCGGAGGGAGCGGCGCCGGCGCGGTTCTCGCCCGTTGCGGACGCGGCGCTGGCTTCGGCTCGCCGGTGAAGAGGCCAATGAGATCGTCGATCGGCTTGGCGATCTCTTCGGGAATTGCAGCGTTCTCGGATCGCCAGGCGCCCGACGGCAGCCCGGCGACCTGCTGGCCCTTCAGGGCGACGCCCATGAAGCGGCTCCAGATTTCGACCGGGAGAGTGCCTCCTGAGGCTTTTTTGGTCGGCGAATTGTCGTCATTGCCGAGCCAAACGCCCGTGATCAGCCGGCCCGTGTAGCCGACAAACCAGGCGTCGCGGAAATCCTGGCTGGTGCCGGTCTTGCCCGCCGCTTCCCAACCAGGAAGTTCGGCCTTGCGTGCGGTGCCGGTGAGCAGCGTCTCGCGCATCATGTCGTTCATCATCGCCACATTTTGCGGCGCGATCACGCGGCCTAGCGAAGCGCCCTTGCGCTGATAGAGCGCTTTGCCGGCGGCGGTCTTCACTTTGAGGATGACATGCGGCTGAACGGCGATGCCGCCATTGGCGAAGGGCGCATAGGCGGCGACGAGTTCGAGCGGCGTCACCTCCGACGTGCCAAGAGCGATCGAGGCGTTGGGCTGCAGCTCGGACTGAACGCCCAGACGATGCGCCGTCTTCGCGACGGCCTTCGGGCCGACTTCCAGTCCGACGCGCACCGCGACGGTATTGAGCGACAGCGACAGCGCCTTGGTGAGCGTGACAGGCCCCAGATACTGGCGGCTATAGTTTTCCGGCCGCCAACCCTTGACGTCGAGCGGACCGTCCTCGCGAACGGACTCAGGGGTAAGACCTTGTTCAAGCCCGGTGAGATAGACGAAGGGCTTGAAGGCGGAGCCGGGCTGGCGTTTCGCCGACACGGCGCGGTTGAACTGACTTTCCGAATAGTCCCGTCCGCCGACGAGCGCACGGATCGCGCCATTCGGATCCATGGCGATAAGCGCGCCCTGAGCGACGCCGAACTTCGCGCCCTTTTCGTCGAGCTCTTGTTTCAGCGCGCCTTCCGCCGCCATTTGCATGCGCGCGTCGATGGTCGTCGTCACGACGATGTCCTGGTCGATCGCGCCGACCGTATCGTCGAGCATGTCCATGACATAGTCGGCGGCGTAATTGATCGACCCTGTGCCAATGTCCTGCCGCGCGCGCGCCGGATGCCCCAGCGCCGTCTTCGCCATCGCTTCGCTGATATGGCCTTCTTGCGCCATTGCGGCGATCACCTGCGCGGCGCGCTCGGCCGCCCCTTCAGGATTACGGTCCGGCGCGAGCTTGCTCGGCGCCTTCATCAATCCGGCGAGAACGGCTGCTTCCGAGAGCGTGATGGTCTTCGCGCCATGGCCGAAATAGCGCTCGGCGGCGGCTTCGACGCCATAGGCGCCGGAGCCGAAATAAACGCGGTTGAGATAGAGTTCGAGAATCTGGTCCTTCGAATATTTGCGCTCGAGCCAGAGCGCGAGAATCGCCTCCTGAATCTTGCGCGAGATTGTGCGCTCCTGAGTGAGGAAGAGATTCTTGGCGAGTTGCTGCGTCAGCGTCGATCCGCCCTGCATGCCGCCGCGGCCGGTGACATTGCGCATAATCGCGCGGCCGATGCCGATCGGATCGACGCCCCAATGCGCATAGAAGCGGCGGTCCTCGATGGCGATGAAGGCTTTGGGCACATAGGGCGGGAGGTCTCCGAGCCGGATCGCGGCGCCGCCGGTGTCGCCGCGGTTGGCGAGAAGTTCGCCGTTCACGTCGAGGATGGCGATATTGGGCGGGCGCTTGGGCACCGCGAGCTGATCGATCGGCGGCAGACGCGCGCCGTAGTAGACAGCGAGTCCGCCGCCTGCGATCGCGCCCCAAAGAGCGAGCGTGACGCCCCAATAGACCAGCGAACCGAGAAGAGAGCGCGAGCGGCGTGACTTCTTGCGCGCGCGGGAGCGGGGCGGCGGACGATGCTCGGCGCGCAATTCGTCGTCGTCCTCGTCGTTCTCGAACCGCGGTGGTTCGCGACGATTGTCGCTGCGCGCCATCGGATTGCTCGCCTGTCGCCGCCGCAGGGGCCCAAATGCTTGATGAAGCGTAACGAAGGCCGTTTAAGGGCCGGTTAAGGAGAGAGGAGACTCGTCTTATGAGATCTTGTGAAATTTTAAGAAAATCCGATAATCTGGCGCGAGAGGATGATCCATGCGAACCATGACGATCTCGCTTTCGCCGCAACAGGCAAGCCGAATTAAAAAGGCGGTCGACACGGGCGCCTACGCTTCGAACAGTGAGGTGATGCGCGACGCGCTTCGCCTCTGGGAGCAGCGCGAGGATTTGCGCGCGCTTGAATTGGCGCACCTAAAGAAAGCTTATGACGCTGGCGTTGCGAGCGGCGAGGGCCGTGAGACGGATCCAGAAACGCTCTTAAGGGAATTCAAGAAAAAAGCCGCTGTGCGTGGCTGAACTGACGCTGACGCCACGTGCGGAAGCGGATTTGTTCGAGATCTGGGCGATGACCGCTGTCGACAACGCCCCCGCGGCCGACGCGCTCTTTCGCCGCATCATGAAAAAAGCGCGGCTTGCCGCCGAGAATCCTCATATGGGCGCGCCCCGGCCCGAACTCAGCGCGACGGCGCGGATTCTTGTCGAGGGCCGCTATCTCATCATTTACGAGCCGCAACCGAACGGCGTGAAAATTATCGCCATCGTTCACGGCATGCGCGACTTAGAAGGCTGGTTGCGCTGACGGCGACTTATGCACAATCATTCGCGTAGAGCGCCCAGGGCAATCGGGCGAAGGGTTTCCTCATCCTGAGGAGGCCTCAAAGAGGCCGTCTCGAAGGACGAGGAAACCCGTTTTCGCGTATTTTTCCTCACCCTCTCCTTCGAGACGCCGCCTCCGGCGGCTCCTCAGGATGAGGGTGAGGAAGATCATTCTTCACCCCTTCGCCCTGTAAGAACGCCCGTCTCGCCCTTGCGCTCCCGGCGCTGCCGCGCCAAAGTCTTCGCCCCCGGCGCGGCGGCCTGCCGCGCCGCAGTAATATTCGGACGGATTTCCCGGCGATGAAGGTCACGATTGAGAGAGCGGCGCTTCTGCGGGCGCTCGGCCATGTTCACCGCGTGGTGGAGCGGCGCACGACCATCCCGATTCTGGCCAATGTTCTGCTCTCCGCCAAGGACGGCGCGCTGACGCTGAAGGCCACCGACCTCGATCTCGAAATCACCGAGAAGACGCTCGCCGAGGTCCCGCAGCAAGGCGCGACGACGCTGCCGGCGCATACGCTCTACGACATCGTGCGCAAATTGCCGGAAGGCGCGCAGGTCTCTCTAGAGGCGACGGGCGAGGCCGGCCAACTTACGCTGCGCTCTGGACGTTCACGGTTCAATCTGTCGAGTCTGCCCGAGAGCGACTTTCCCGACGTGACCTCCGGCGATTTCAGCCATAAGTTCACGTTGCCGCCCGCCGATCTCAAGCGGCTCATTGAAAAGACGCAGTTCGCCATCTCTCAGGAAGAGACGCGCTACTATCTCAACGGCATCTATCTGCACACGCTCGACGTCGAAGGCCGACCGATGCTTCGGGCCGTCGCGACCGACGGCCATCGTCTGGCGCGACTGGAGCTGCCCGCGCCGGAGGGAAGCGCCGGCATGCCGGGAATCATCCTACCGCGCAAGGCCGTCACCGAAGTGCAGCGCCTCATCGAAGACGCGCAGGGCGACGTTTCGGTCGAGCTTTCGATCAACAAGATGCGCTTTTCTTTCGGCGATGCGCTGCTGACGACGAAACTGATCGACGGCACGTTCCCCGATTACGCGCGCGTCATTCCTTCCGGCAATGACAAGCGGCTCACTGTCGAGCGCGACGCTTTCGCCAGGGCGGTCGACCGTGTTTCGACAATTTCGTCGGAGCGCGGCCGCGCAGTCAAACTTTCGCTTGCTGAAGGCAAGCTCGTGCTGTCGGTCACCAACCCCGACCAGGGCTCGGCGGTCGAGGAGCTTGAAGCGGATTACGACGGACCGCCGCTCGATATTGGCTTCAACGCCCGTTATTTGCTGGATATTACCCAGCAGCTCGATAGCGATACGGCGCTCTTTAAGCTCGCCGACCCGGGCTCTCCGACGCTGGTGCAGGACCGTGACGGCGCCACCGCGCTTTATGTTTTGATGCCGATGCGCGTTTAGTCTGGGTTTAGTCTTGGAGCGGCGACTTCAGCCGGTTAGGCTCGGCCCGTGCTTGCCGAAATCTCCCGTCTGTGGCCTTGGCTTCTCGCCTGTTTCGCGATCGGCGCTGGCGCCGGGGCAGTCAGCCGGCGTACGCCTGAGAATGGCGTCGTCGCGCGCTGGCTGATTTGGACCGCGCTCGCCTTCGGCGTCGGGGCGCTTGTCGTCCATCTCGGCGCGCTCGCCGACGCGGCGACGTTCATCGAGGGCGCGCTCGCAGCCTATGCCGTCTTCATTGTCGGCGCGGCGCTAGGCGCATTGCTCCGGCACGGATCGATGTCGGCGCATGAGGGCTGGGCGGTTGGGCTGATCGCCGCGGCGCTCGTCTGGGTTGGCGCCATGCTGATCGAGCGTTCGGACTATGGCGCCGAGATGAGCCGCCGCTACGCCCAGCCGATCGAAGGCGCGGGCGTAGACTTACCGCAGGCGACTGCCGCGCCTCCCGTCGAAGCGCCTCCCGTCGCCCCTGCTGCGCTACCCGTTGAAACAAAGCCGCCACGCGCGCCAGCAGCGCCCATGTCCGGCGGTATGACGCTCGCAGATTGCCAAGCTGCGCTCGAAGAGTCTTCGACTCAGAACGAACTGGTTTTTCGCAAAGGCGACGCGCAAATAACATTGTCGGCCGCGCACGCGCTCGACAAAGCGGCGGCGATCATTCGCCGCTGTCCGGAAAATGCGACGATCGAGATTATTGGCCATGTCCGGGGTTCCGCCCCGAAAGCTCACAATGACGCGCTCGCGCACCGGCGCGCGCAGGCGGCGGTCGGCTATCTCGAACGTCAGGGCGTGAGCGGTCGCCGCCTCGTCGCGTCTCGCGGCGAGTCGCAGCAATTGGAAAGCCGGGCCATCAGTTTCGAGGTTCGCTGACACGGCGCCGGCGCCTCTACTTCAGGCGCCAGCGCGGCGCGGTGGCGCCAAAATCGAATTCTACTTAAAACAGCGGCCTTATTAAAACAGCGGCCTTAAGAGACAGTCTGCGACGACAATCGCGTCCGTCGCGAAAGGATCGACTTGAACGCATACGATTCTCCCGAGATCGCTCATAGAGCCATCGTCGCGGCGCTGCGCGACGACGTGCAGCGGCGCCTCACTTATACCGTCGGCAAGGCCAACGCCGATGCAAGTCCGCGCGACTGGTTCGTCGCGACCGCTCTTGCGACGCGCGACCGCCTCGTGCCTCAATGGCTCGAGTCGACGAAGCGCAATTATCAGGAAGATCGGCGGCGCGTTTATTACCTCTCGCTCGAATTTCTCATTGGCCGGCTGCTCATCGACGCGCTGACCAATCTTGGCCTGACCGAAGCGATGCGTGAGGCGCTCGCCGAGCTTGACGTCGATCTCGATGCGCTGCGCGCGGTGGAGCCGGACGCAGCGCTGGGCAATGGGGGTCTCGGTCGTCTCGCCGCCTGTTTCATGGACAGCATGGCGACGCTCAAAATCGCCGCCATGGGCTACGGCATTCGCTATGATCACGGCCTGTTTCGGCAAACGATCAAAGACGGTTGGCAGCACGAATATCCCGAAGATTGGCTCTCCTTCGGCAACGCCTGGCAATTTCCGCGGCCGGAAATCACTTATGACGTCGGCTTCTTCGGCCATGTCGAAAGTTCGCGCCTCGCCGACGGCATGTTGGCGCACGTCTGGCGGCCGGGCGAAACCATCGTCGCCGTCGCCTATGACACGCCTGTCGTTGGGTGGCGGGGCAAATATGTCAACACGCTGCGGCTATGGTCGGCGAGGGCGCCCGATGCGCTACGCCTCGACGCCTTCAATCAGGGCGACCATGTCGGCGCGCAATCGGAGCAAGCGCGCGCCGAAGCGATCTCCAAAGTTCTTTATCCGGGCGATTCGACGCCTGCGGGACAGGAGTTGCGGCTGCGCCAGGAATATTTCTTCGCCTCGGCCTCGTTGCAGGATTTGATCCGCCGTCACATGCGGCAGACTGGCGACATTCACAGGCTCGCCGACAAGGTCGCGATCCAGCTCAATGACACGCATCCGGCGATCGGCGTCGCCGAGCTGATGCGGCTTCTTGTCGACGTTCACGGCGTTGAATGGAAAGAAGCCTGGCGCATCACCCAAGCGACCTTTTCCTACACCAATCATACGCTCTTGCCGGAGGCGCTGGAGACCTGGCCGGTGCAGCTGATGGAGCGGCTGCTGCCGCGCCATATGCAGATCATCTATCTCATCAACGCCATGCACCTCGACTCATTGCGCGCGAAAGGAGCAAGCGACCCGGCGACGCTCTCCTCCGTATCGCTCATCGACGAGCATAATTCTCGGCATGTGCGCATGGGCCATCTGGCGTTCCTTGGCTCGCATAAGGTGAACGGCGTCTCGGCGCTGCATAGCGAGCTCGTCAAAGAGACGGTGTTCAAGGATTTCCATCAGCTCTACCCCGATCGCATCGTCAACAAGACGAATGGCGTCACCTTCCGCCGGTGGCTGCTTGAGGCGAATCCGGCGCTTTCGCGACTGCTTATCGAAACGATCGGACCAGAAGTCTTCGATCATTCGGAGCGATTGATCGAGCTTGAAAAATTCGCCGACGACATCGAGTTCCAGAATCGCTTCGCGGCGGCCAAGCGAGAGAACAAGTCGCGCCTCGCGACGACAGTCTTCGAGAGCGTCGGCGTCAGGGTCGATCCCGCCGCGCTCTTTGACGCACAGATCAAGCGCATTCATGAATATAAGCGCCAACTGTTGAACGTGCTCGAAGCCGTCGCGCTCTATCAGGACATCATCGCGCAACCCGCTCGCGAATTTGCGCCACGTGTGAAAATCTTCGCCGGCAAGGCGGCGGCGAGCTATCATCAAGCCAAACTCATCATCAAGCTGGCCAATGACGTCGCCAAGGTGGTGAACGCCGACCCGGCTGCGCGCGGCCTCTTAAAGATCGTGTTCTTGCCGAACTATAATGTCAGCCTCGCCGAGACGATCATTCCAGCGGCCGATCTTTCGGAGCAGATTTCGACCGCCGGCATGGAGGCGTCCGGCACCGGCAATATGAAATTCGCGCTTAACGGGGCGCTGACCATCGGCACGCTCGACGGCGCCAATGTCGAAATCAGGGAGCGCGTCGGCGAGGACAACATCTTCATTTTCGGCCTCACGGCGCAGGAGGTTGAGGAAAGCCGCGCCAAGGGAATTGATGCGCGCGAGACGATCGCGGCGAGTCCGCGTCTCGCCGAAGCGCTGCGCGCGATCGCAGCGGGCGTCTTTTCGCCCGATGATCCGCACCGCTATGCGCAGCTTGTCGATACGCTCTCCTATTACGACCACTTCCTCGTGGCGAAAGATTTCGACGCCTATTGGGAGGCGCAGCGGCGCGTCGATACGCGCTGGCGCGATCAGAAGTCCTGGCGCCGTTCGGCTATTCTGAATACCGCACGCGTGGCTTGGTTCTCGTCGGACCGGACGATCAGGGAATATGCGCAAGAGATCTGGAATGTTCCTGTGTGAGGCGCGATTCCCTCTCCCTGTGGGAGAGGGTGGCCCCGCGAAGCGGGGTCGGGTGAGGGGTTTGACTGGTGATGCTTTTCCTCGCCAAACCGTTCGCGGCTCTCATAGAGTTGCATGTGTGTAGCCCCTCACCCCGCTTGCTGCGCAAGCCACCCTCTCCCAAAGGGAGAGGGTTGACGCGAAATGATTCCGACTAATGGACTGGCGCGCTTCTGCGGGTGACATCGAAGCAATCCTGAGCGCGCGCCATGGCGATCCGTTCGCAGTGCTTGGCCTGCATGAGACGCCTGCGGGTTTTGTGATACGCGCTTTCGTTCCCGGCGCGACGAAAGTGGAAGCGCTTGCGCCCGACGGCCGCTTGATCGCGCCGCTTGATCGCGTTCATCCCGACGGCTTCTTTGAAGGACTAACGACGCTGAAAGCGCGCGCGCCATATCGCCTTCGCGCCTCGAATGACGTCGCGCAATGGGCGTTCGCGGACCCTTACGCCTTTTCGCCCGTGCTCGGCGCGACCGACGATCATCTTCTCGTCGAAGGGTCTCATCAAAAGCTTTATGAAAAGCTCGGGGCGCATGTGCTGACGCATGAAGGTTTCGAAGGGACGCATTTTGCCGTCTGGGCGCCGAACGCCAAACGTGTCTCCGTCGTCGGCGACTTCAACCAATGGGACGGGCGGCGCGCGCAGATGCGCAAGCGCATCGACAGCGGCGTCTGGGAGATTTTCATTCCTGGCGTCACGGCCGGCGCTAATTACAAATATGAAATCGTCGGCCGACATGGCGAGCTCTTGCCGCTCAAGGCCGATCCGCTCGGTTTCGAGTCAGAGCTGCGGCCGTCGACCGCCTCCGTCGTCGCTTCGAACGCCCCTTACCATTGGGGCGACGAGATACACATGCGCGAACGGATCAAATATGACCCGCGACGTTCGCCCATGTCGGTCTACGAGGTTCATTTGCCGTCGTGGCGGCGCGGCGAAAACGGTCGCTTTCTCACCTATGACGAGCTTGCCGATCAGCTCGTGCCCTATGTCGCCGATCTCGGCTTCACCCATATCGAGCTGATGCCGATCAACGAGCACCCGCTCGACGCCTCCTGGGGCTATCAGCCGATCGGACTTTTCGCGCCGACGCGCCGGCACGGCGACTCTTATGGCTTTCGCCGTTTCGTCGACCGGGCCCATCAGGCGGGCTTGAGCGTCATTCTCGACTGGGTGCCGGCGCATTTTCCGATAGACGAACATGGTCTCGCGCGATTCGACGGCGGTCCGCTCTACGAGCATCCAGATCCAAGGCGCGGATTCCATCCCGACTGGAACACGGCGATCTACGACTACGGCCGCCGCGAAGTGGCGAATTTTCTCATCGCCAGCGCGCTCTATTGGCTCGATCGCTTCCACATCGACGGGCTGCGCGTCGACGCCGTCGCCTCCATGCTCTATCTCGATTATTCGCGCAAAGCGGGCGAATGGTCGCCCAATCCCGACGGCTCCAATGACAATCGCGACGCCGTCGCTTTTCTTCAAAAGTTCAACGAACTCGTCTACGCGCTTTATCCCGGCGTCGTGACGATCGCCGAAGAATCGACCGCCTGGGGGGGCGTGACGCGCCCGACCTATGCGGCCGGGCTCGGTTTCGGCTTCAAATGGAACATGGGGTGGATGAACGATACGCTGCGCTATCTCTCATCCGATCCGGTCCATCGCAGATGGCGCCACAACGAGCTGACCTTCGGCTTGCTTTATGCCTTCACCGAAAATTTCGTGCTGCCGATCTCTCATGACGAGGTCGTGCACGGCAAGGGATCGATCGTTAGCAAAATCCCCGGCGATGAATGGCGCCGTTTCGCGTCCGCGCGCGCCTATTACGGATTCATGTGGGGACATCCGGGCAAGAAGCTTCTGTTCATGGGCCAGGAATTCGGCCAGACCAATGAATGGAATTATGCATCGAGCCTCGACTGGTGGTTGCTCGATTTCCCGCCGCATCGCGGACTTCAGGCCTTCATCCGCGATCTTAATCGCATCTATCGCGATCACGAGGCGCTCTACGCGCGCGACTGCGAGGCCGAAGGCTTTCAATGGATCGTGGTCGACGACGCCGAGAGCTCGGTATTCGCCTTCGCGCGTTTCGGCGCCGATCGGTCGCGCCCTATCGTCGTCGTCTCGAATTTTACGCCGGTGACGCGCAACGCTTATAGACTCGGCTTCCCGCGCGCGGGACGCTGGCGCGAACTCGTCAATTCGGACGCAACGATCTATGGCGGTTCAGGGCTCGGAAATCTCGGCGCGATTCATGCGCGCGGCGAAGCGTTCCGCGAGTTTCCGGCGAGCGCCGACATTCTTCTGCCGCCGCTGTCGACTCTCTTCTTCGCATTCGAAACTGATGAACTAAAATGAATATCGAATCGAGTGGGGCGATGAAGATGTCCGCTTCAGGAGACCGGGCCAAAGGTTTCCTCATCCTGAGGAGACCTGAAAGGGCCATCTCGAAGGACGAGGAAACTTTGAGAAGCGACAATCCCCGCCCTCCCGCTTCGAGACGCCTGCTTCGCAGGCTCCTCATGAGGGCGATGATACGCCGCTCACTCGATCACAGGGCCGTCAATCCGATAGGAAGTGGCGATGTCCGCCTTTGAAAATCCGCCGCTCGCGCGCCACGCCATGGCCTATGTGCTCGCCGGCGGACGCGGGGCGCGGCTGATGGAACTGACCGATCGACGCGCCAAGCCCGCAGTTTATTTCGGCGGCAAGTCGCGCATCATCGACTTCGCGCTTTCCAATGCGCTCAACTCCGGCATCAGACGCATTTGCGTCGCGACGCAGTACAAGGCGCACAGCCTTATCCGTCATTTGCAACGCGGCTGGAGCTTCTTTCGCACCGAACGCAACGAAAGCTTCGACATTCTGCCGGCGAGCCAGCGCGTCTCCGAAGACCACTGGTATCTCGGCACGGCGGACGCCGTTTATCAGAACCTCGACATCGTCGAGAGCTACGATCCCAAATATATCGTGCTGCTCGCGGGCGATCACGTCTACAAGATGGATTACGAGCCCATGCTACAACAACATGTGGACTCCGGCGCCGATGTGACGATCGGTTGTCTGGAAGTTCCGCGCGCCGAGGCGTCCGGTTTCGGCGTCATGCATGTCGATGAAAACGACCGCATCATGTCCTTCGTCGAAAAGCCGCGCGATCCGCCGGCGATGCCTGGACGCCCCGACCGTGCGCTCGTCAGCATGGGCATTTATGTTTTCGACGCGAAGTTTCTCTATGATGAACTGCGTCGCGACGCCGCCGATGCGCTCTCGACGCATGATTTCGGCAAGGATGTGATCCCCTATATCGTTTCGCATGGCAAAGCAGTCGCTCACCATTTCGAGCGCTCCTGCGTGCGCTCGGCGAGCGAACAGAACGCCTATTGGCGCGACGTTGGAACTGTCGACGCCTATTGGGCGGCGAACATCGATCTCACCGATTTCACGCCGCAACTCGATCTTTACGATCGCAACTGGCCGATCTGGACTTATGCCGAAATCACGCCGCCGGCGAAATTCGTGCACGATCAGGTCGGGCGGCGCGGACAGGCGCTGTCCTCGCTCGTCGCAGGAGGCTGCATCGTGTCCGGCGCGACGCTGCGCCGAACGCTGCTCTTTACCGGCGTGCGTGTTAATTCCTACGCGACAGTGGAGAACGCCGTCGTCCTGCCCTATGTCGACGTCGGCCGTTCGGCGCGGCTCGCCAATGTCGTCGTCGATCGCGGCGTGCAGATTCCACAGGGCCTCGTTGTTGGGGAGGATCCGCAATTCGACGCCGCGCGCTTCCGACGCACCGAAGGCGGCGTTTGCCTCATTACGCAGCCGATGATCGACAGGCTTGGCGCATGAGTTCGCTACGCGCGCTCGCCATCGCCTCGGAAATGGCGCCCTTCGTCAAGACCGGCGGACTGGCGGATGTCGTCGGCGCGCTGCCGCATGCGCTCGCCGACGAAAACATCGAATTGCGCACGCTTATTCCGGGCTATCCCGACGTTCTCGCGACGCTACGCTCGGGCGAGACAGTTCTTGAGTTCGATGATCTCTTTGGCGGTCCCGCATGGGTTCACGCCGCCCGCCATCACGGCGTCGTGATCTACACGCTCATTGCGCCGCATCTTTATGCGCGCGAAGGCGGACTTTATACAGGGCTAGATGGCGTCGATTATCCCGACAACGCCTTTCGCTTCGCCGCGCTGGCTTGGGCGGGCGCGCAGATCGGGCTTGGCGCGGATGGATTTGCGCCTGACGTGGTGCATGCGCATGACTGGCAGGCGGCGCTTGCGCCAGCCTATATGCATTATGCCGATCATCCGCGGCCGGCCACGATCGTCAGCATTCACAACATCGCCTTTCAGGGTAAATTTCCAAAGGCGCTGCTCGAGCCGCTGCGCCTGCCGCCGCGCGCTTTCGCCGTCGACGGCGTCGAATATTACGGCGGGATCGGCTTCCTAAAGGCCGGGCTGCAACTTGCCGACCGGATCACGACGGTGTCGCCAAGCTATGCGCGCGAGATTGAAACGCCAGAATTCGGCATGGGCCTTGATGGCCTATTGCGTGCGCGCGCCGATCGCGTGAGCGGCATATTGAACGGCGTCGACGAAGAGACGTGGAATCCAGCGACCGACCCACATATCGAAGCGTTCTACGATCATTGGAGCCTGGCGTCGCGCGCCAAGAACAAAGCCGCTTTGCAGAAACGTCTGCGCCTGCGCGTCGACCCCGACGCTTTTCTCCTCGGCGTCGTCAGCCGCCTGTCCTGGCAGAAGGGGCTCGACTTGCTGCTCGACGTTTTGCCGCAGCTCCTGCGCGGGCGTGCGCAACTCGCGCTGCTCGGCGCCGGAGATAAGGCGCTTGAAGAAGGATTTGCGGCCGCGGAGGCGGTGCATCGGGGCCGCGTCGGCGTTCATATCGGCTATAGCGAAGAGCTTGCGCACATGACTCAGGCCGGCGTCGACGCTTTTCTCGTGCCGTCGCGCTTCGAGCCTTGCGGACTGACTCAGCTTTATGCGCTGCGTTACGGCGCCGTGCCGATCGTCTCGCGCGTTGGCGGATTGAAAGACACGATCATCGACGCCAATGAAATGGCGTTGCAAGCCGAAGTCGCGACTGGGCTGCAATTTTCACCGACAACCGCGGAAGCGCTCGCCATGGCGTTGCGCGAAGCCGAACGGCTGTTCGGCGACGCCGAGACATGGCGCAAGATTCAGGTCAGCGGCATGAGGACAGACGTGTCCTGGCGTAATCCGGCGCGCCGCTACGCCACGCTGTTTCGGGACGCGGTCGCAGAGCGGTCGGTGTGATCGTTACTGTGACGAAACCCCCTCCCAGTCCCTCCCCCGCTTGCGCGGGAGAGGGAACGCAAACGATCGACGTCGCGCGTCGTCTACAACATATGCGCGGTCTCGCCCCCTCTCCCGCTAGCGAAGCGAAGCGGGGGAGGGATGGGGAGGGGGCATGACCCGCCTCACCGATGGCGCACCAGAGCCGCTTGGCGTCACGCCGGACGAGAGCGGCGCGAATGTCGCTATCTTTTCTGCGCACGCTGAATCGATCGAGCTTTGTCTCTTCAACGACGTTGACGAAGAAATCGCGCGCATAAAATTGCCGGCGCGCAGCGGCGACGTTTTTCACGGATATTTCGAAGGTCTAAGAGAAGGCCAGCGCTACGGCTTTCGCGCTTATGGACCCGACGCGCCCCACGACGGCCATCGCTTCAATCCAGCGAAACTTCTCGTCGATCCTTACGCGCTCGCGCTCGACCGCGCCTTCACGCTGCATCCTTCGTTGTTCGCCTTTGGCGAGGCGGCGGATGCCGACAGCGCCGCGGATATGCCGAAGGCGATCGTCACGAAGCCGATCCATGCGGATTCGGCGCGGCCCAAACATCCGTGGCGCGATACGATCATCTATGAGCTTCACGTCAAAGGCTTCACCGCGCTTCATCCTGACATTCCGCCGCATCTGCGCGGGACCTTCGCCGGTCTCGCACATCAAGCGGCGATCGCGCATCTGAAGCGGCTTGGCGTGACGACGCTGGAGCTTCTGCCCTGCGCCGCATGGATCGACGAACGCCATCTGCCGGCGCTCGGCCTCTCGGATTACTGGGGGTATAATCCAATCGCCATGATGGCGCCGGACCCACGCCTCGCGCCGGGCGGCTGGCGTGAAGTTCGGGAAGCCGTCGCGAGGCTTCATGACTCCGGATTCGAAGTCATCCTCGACGTCGTGTTCAACCATACGGGAGAAAGCGACGAATTTGGTCCGACCGTCTCTTTCCGGGGACTCGACAACGCCAACTACTACCGGCTTGCAGAAGATCGCACGCGTTACGCCAATGACTCGGCCTGCGGCAATGTCCTCGACTGCGCGCGCGCGCATGTCGTTCGCCTCATCATGGATGCGCTGCGCGCCTGGGCGCTCTATGGCGGCGTCGACGGTTTTCGCTTCGATCTGGCGCCGACGCTCGCGCGTGGCCCCTCAGGGTTTAATCGCGACGCGCCGTTTCTTTCAGCGCTGCTGCAAGATCCCATATTGCGGGATTTGAAACTCATCGCCGAACCGTGGGACCTCGGCCCCGGCGGCTATCAGCTCGGCAAGTTTCCCGAGCCTTTCGCCGAATGGAACGATCGCTACAAGGATAGCGCGCGACGATTCTGGCGCGGCGATTCCTGCGGCGTCGCCGAACTCGCGACGCGCTTCGCCGGATCGCAGGACGTGTTTGCGCGCAGGCGTCCCTCACGCAGCGTCAATTTCATCGTGGCGCATGACGGCTTCACGCTGCGCGATCTCGTCTCCTATGCGCATAAGCATAATGAAGCGAATGGCGAAGCGAACCGCGACGGCGCCAACCACAATCTCTCTTGGAACAATGGCGTCGAAGGCGAGAGCGAAGACGTTGCGCTCAATGCGGCGCGCGCCCAGGACGCGCGCAATCTTCTCGCGACGCTGCTTTTTTCACGCGGGACGCCGATGCTCCTCATGGGCTCGGAGCTCGGCAAGACGCAGTCCGGCAACAATAACGCCTATGCGCAGGATAGCGTCCTCTCATGGATCGATTGGACGCAAGCCGACGAAGAACTGATCGAGACGACGGCGAAGCTCATCGCGCTGCGCAAGCGACATCCGGCATTGCGTAATAATCGATTTCTCGACGGCGCCTCGCATGACGCTGCGCTCATCCCCGACGTCGAATGGCTGCGCCCTGACGGCGCGCCGATGCGCGAAGATGACTGGCGCGACGGCGACGCGCAAACGGTTGTGGCGGCGCTTTATACCGACGGCGACCGCGTCATTGTCATTCTGCATCGCGGTACGGACGAGATCGTCGTGCGACCGCCGCCTGGCCGCGACAATCACGAGTGGAAAGTGGCGTTCAGTTCAGCGAATCACGGCGCGAACGAAGATGTTGAAGAAAGTCTCCTCATAACGCCCCGCTCGGTTGCGCTCCTCGTCGAGGAAAAGCGCGCGTCGCGCCGTTCTCTGGCGCCAGCTTCTGAAGAGATTCTGTCGCGCCTCGCCGAGGCGGCAGGCGTTCAAAGACAGTGGCGAGACGTCGAAGGCGCGCTGCACGATGTCCCTCGCGAAACGATTTCAGCGCTGCTGGCGCAGCTCGGCTTTCCGGCGAGCACGATTAACGACGCCCGCGACAGCCTCGCGCGCATTTCCGACTTTCGCGACAGACGCGCGCCGCCAACCAGCCTGTCGGCTATCGAGGGCGAGCCCGTCATGCTTCGGCTCGCTGCGCGCAACGGCCGCACGCCAGGCTGGATCATCGCCACGCACGAAGACGGAAGCGAGTCGCGCATTGCGCTACGCGCAGAAAACGCCGCGCCGACCACATGGCGGGGACTTGACGGAAGACGCTGCGAAGGCGTCAAGGCGCGGCTTCCTCCGCTTCCGGCGGGTCGTCATCGCTTGTCGCTCGAGAGCGGCGAGGTCTGTGCGCTCACTGTCGCCCCGGCGCGCTGCTATTTGCCGGAGGATACGCGACGCGAGTTCGGCCTTTCCGCGCAGCTCTATGCTTTGCGACGCGACGGCGATCAGGGAATCGGCGACTTTTCGACGCTCTTGGAACTTGGGCGCATTGGCGCCACGGCCGGCGCCTCGCTTATCGCGATCAATCCGCTGCATGCTCTGTTCGCGCAAGATCGCTCGCGCGCCAGCCCCTACTATCCTTCCGACCGGCGCTTCCTTGATCCCCTTTATATCGACGTCGCTAACTTGGCGCGCACGCTCGGCGCGCCGATCGATTTCGACGAGAGTTCTGCGGTCGCGCTCCGCGCCGTTCCCGAGGTCGACTACCCTGCCGTTCATGCGCTGAAGATGGCGGCGCTCGAGCGCGCGTTCGAAACCTTCCTCGATCTTTTGCGCCGCCAGCCTGATGCAGCGCCCGCTGCGTCGTTCTCGCGCTTCATCGGCCAAGGCGGGGCGACGCTTGCGCGCTTCTGCCTGTTCGAGTCGATCAGCGAGGCGCGCAACGGCCAGAGCTGGCGCGTGTGGCCGCAGGGGCTGCGCGAGGCGAGCGCTGCGTCGTTATTTGCTTTTGCGAGCGAATATGAGTCGCGCATTCGCTTCCACCAATTTCTGCAATGGCTCGCCGACGCGCAATTTGGGCGAGCGGCGCAGGATGCGCGCGCCGCTGGCCTGTCTCTCGGCTTCTGCCGCGACCTCGCCATCGGCGCTGCGCCCGACGGCGCCGAGTGTTGGAGCCGCTCGGGAACTTTCATTGACGGCTTTTCGATCGGCGCGCCGCCTGACACATTCAATCCGGAGGGCCAGAGCTGGGACCTGCCGCCGCTCAATCCGATCGAAATCGAGAAGAACGGCGGCGCCGATTTCGCGGAGCTGTTGCGCGCCAACATGCGCCATGCGGGTGCGCTGCGCATCGATCACGTCATGGGCCTCGCGCGGCTTTTTGTCGTTCCCGACGGCGAAAGGCCCTCGGCCGGCGCTTATCTCAGCTACCCGTTCGAAGCCTTGCTCGGCCAGCTCGCGCTCGAAAGCCGGCGCGCGCAATGCGTCGTCGTCGGCGAAGATCTCGGCACCGTGCCGCGAGGGTTCCGGGAGCGCATCGGACGCGCCGGCGTGCTGAGCTACCGCGTTCTATGGTTCGAGCGTTCGGGCGAGGGTTTCATACAGCCGAAACTTTATCCAAAGAGCGCTATGGCCTGCGTGTCGACGCACGACCTGCCGACCGTCGCAGGCTGGTGGGCAGAGGCGGACATTGCCGAAAGAGAAGCGTTAGGGCTCATTGCTCCGGAGGCGGCTGAAGCCGCCCGCGCTGTGCGGCGCGCAGAAAAACTCGCGCTCCTCGAAGCGCTTCGCGCTCAGGCGCTGATCGGCGACGCGCATCAATCTTCGAGCCCCTTTGACGACGCCTTGGCGCAGGCGCTCCATGCTTTCGTCGCGCGCACGCCGTCTTTGCTCGCAATGGCGCAGCTCGACGATCTCGCGGGCGAGACGAGCGCCATCAATCTGCCCGGCACGGATCTGGAACGCTCGAATTGGCGGCGAAGGTTGCCCAAATTACTCGACGAACTTTTTGATTCGCCGCGCGTATGCGCGATCCTCGCCGGGCTTTGCCGCAATGTGGACGCTATTTCAGAGGCATATCCGCCATCTGGCGAAATCGATGCCGCGGATGGACATGAGCGTTTCGGGCAGGGCGCGTAACGAGGCCACGAAGCGCGGGCTGATGTCTGCGGCGCTCATTGCGATTCCCTTCGCCTTCTCGGCGCATGCCGAGCAACAAAGTCCCGACGCAAAGGACATCCCGTCAAAGCAGCAGGAATTGCGCGGCGTCGAAGACACCATGGGCGCCGCTCAGGAGCGGGCGCGTAAGCTTGAAGAGCAGCTCATAGATCACGCTGCCGCGCGCGAAAGACTGAACGGCGCGCTTATCGATGCGACGCTGCGGCTGCAGGAGACGGAAACGCGGGCGGCCGAGATCGAGGAGCGGCTTTCGACGCTCACCGAGAACGAGCGGAAGATTGTGTCCTCACTCGACAGTCGGCGCGCGTTGATTATGGAAATTCTCACCGTCCTGCAGCGCATGGGCCGTCGGCCGCCGCCGGCGCTGATGGCGCGGCCGCAGGAGATTCTCGAAGCCGTGCGCGCGTCGCTTGCGCTCGGCGCGGTGCTGCCGCAAATGCGCGCCGAGGCGCGGCAGCTTCAGCGCGACCTGACCGAATTGGAGGAGGTTCGCGACGGCGTCCGGCGCGAACAGAATCTTCTCACCGAGCAACGCGCAAGCCTCAAGGCGCAGCGAGAACGGCTCGCGCCGATGATCGCCGAGCGTCAGGACGCGCTTTCGACGGCGCAAAGCGCTCTGCAGGCCGAGCAGGAGCGCGCGCGGTCGCTGGCGCAGCGCGCGACGAGCCTGAGGGATCTCATCGCCCGCACGGAGGCGGAAAGCGCAGCGGCCAAGCGCGCGGCCGAGGCGGCGCGCAAGGCCGACGAAGAGCGCGCCGCGGCTCAGGCGAAGCTGTCCGAGCAGGAACGGCTCAAGGCGCTGTCTGCGCCGTTTAAGGACCCGGCGCGGCTTGCCCCCGCGGTCGCTTTCGTCGACCTCAAAGGCCGGCTGCCGGCCCCCGCTTCAGGACCGATTGTGCGCCGCTTTGGGGCGCCGGACGGTTTTGGGGGCAAGGAGAGGGGGCTGTCGATCGCGGCGCGGGAAAATGGCGTCGTTATCGCCCCTTGCGATGGATGGATAGCCTTTTCAGGGCCTTATCGAAGTTATGGACAACTCTTGATCATCAACGCCGGCGGCGGCTATTATGTCGTCCTGGCCGGCATGAGTCGCACCAATGTCAACGTGGGACAGTTTGTTCTCGCGGGTGAGCCGGTAGCCAGCATGGGTGACGGGACCGCGCAAACCGCGGCGACCATCGCAATCGGCGCGAAACAACCCATACTTTATGTTGAGTTCCGCAAGGACGGAGCGTCAATCGACTCGGGCCCATGGTGGGCAAAGTCAGACAGTCGGAAGGTCGGCGGATGATTCGCAAAACAGTCCTTATCGCTACGGGAATCGCTATTGGAGCGGGATGCGCCACGCTGGGTCAGCAGGCGCGCGCCGTTATCGGCGCTCCGGCTCAGGCGGCTTCCGCCGACACCTATAAGAACTTGAGCCTTTTCGGCGATGTGTTCGACAAGGTGCGGGCCGACTATGTCGAGAAGCCCGACGAGCAGAAGCTTGTCGAAAACGCCATCAATGGCATGCTGACCTCGCTCGATCCGCATTCCAGCTACCTTGACGCCAAAGCGTTCAAGGACATGCGGACTCAGACCGAAGGCAAGTTCGGCGGTCTGGGCATCGAAGTCACGCAGGAAGACGGACTCGTTAAGGTCGTCGCGCCGATCGACGATACCCCAGCCTCGAAGGCCGGGATCCTTTCGGGCGACCTCATCGGCGCCATCGACGACGAGACCGTGCAGGGCATGACGCTCAATCAGGCTGTCGACAAGATGCGCGGCGCGATCAACACGCCGGTCAAGCTGACGATCTTCCGCGGCAAGAACAAGGACAAGATCGACGTTAAGCTCGTCCGGGCCGAGATTCACATCAAATCCGTGCGTTCGCGCAAACAGGGCGATGACATCGCTTATATTCGCGTCTCGCAGTTCAATGAGGAGACGGCGGAAGGCCTGCGCAACGCGATGGCCAAGGCGGTGCAGGAAATTCCAGCGGATAAGTTCAAGGGCTACATCATCGACCTGCGCAACAATCCGGGCGGATTGCTCGATCAGTCGATCCAGGTCGTCAACACCTTCATCGACAAGGGCGAGATCGTTTCCACGCGCGGCCGCAACGCCGATGAAACCCAGCGCTATAACGCTCGCGGCTCTGGCGATCTGTCGAAGGGCAAGCCGGTTGTCGTGCTGATCAATGGCGGTTCGGCTTCGGCGTCCGAAATCGTCGCCGGCGCTCTGCAAGACCACAAGCGCGCGACGCTGATTGGAACGCGGTCCTTCGGCAAGGGCTCCGTGCAGACCATCATTCCGCTCGGCGGCAGCGCCGGCGCGCTGCGGCTGACGACGGCGCGCTATTACACGCCATCGGGCCGCTCTATTCAGGCGAAAGGGATTGATCCGGACATGGTCATCCTGCAGGAGGTGCCGGACGAGCTTAAAGGCAAGGACGACACCAAGGGCGAGGCCTCGCTCAAGGGCCATCTCAAGAATGGCGAGGACGAGAAGACCGGCTCGCAAGCCTATGTCCCGCCGGACGAGACGAAGGACAAGCAGCTCACCGCGGCGGTCGAACTTTTGCACGGCAAGCCGAGGGCGCAAATCCTCGCCGAGCAGACAAAGGACGTCGCCAAGGACGTGACCAAGCCGGGGCCCAAAGCTGCGAATTGACGGCGCGGTTCACGGAGCTTAGGCAGTCGGCGGGAGTTTCCGGCCGTCGATGAGCTTTCTGTCCACTTACGCTAATCCAACGCGCTTTCTGCGGTTTGCAGAAGGCGCGTTGCCGTGGCTTTCAGGCGCCACTCTCCTTCTGCTCGCGATCGGACTCTATGGCGCCTTCACGGCGCCGCCCGATTATCAGCAAGGCGAAACGGTCCGGATCATGTACATCCATGTTCCGTCCGCCTGGCTCGCGATCTTCGCTTATGTCGTGATGACCTCGGCGTCGCTCGGCATTCTCGTGTGGCGTCATCCGCTGGCCGACGCGGCGCAGAAAACCGCGGCGAATCTCGGCGCCGCCTTCACATTCATCTGTCTCGTCACCGGCTCGCTTTGGGGCAAGCCGATGTGGGGCACGTTCTGGGTGTGGGACGCGCGCCTCACCTCAATGCTGGTTCTTTTTCTTCTCTATCTCGGCCTGATCGCCGTAAGGCAGACGATGGACGACACGCCGCGCGGCGCGCGCATCGCGGCGATCATGACGCTCGTTGGCGCCATCGACATTCCGATCATCAAATATTCGGTCGACTGGTGGAACACGCTGCATCAGCCAGCTTCGGTGTTTCGCATTGGCGGACCCGCGATCTCCGGATCGATGCTTTGGCCGCTCATCGTCATGGCGCTTGCCGGGACGCTGCTTTTTTTGACGCTGCATGTGATGGCGATCCGCAATGAAATCCTGCGGCGCCGCTTGGCGCGGCTTTCCATGCAGGCGGTCCGCGCCGGTGAACCTGCCGGCGACGAAAGCATGGAGGCCGCGGAGTGAGCGATCACTGGTTCTATATCGCCGCCGCCTATGGGGTGACGATCGTGACGCTCGGCGTCGTCACTTTGCGCATCATCCTTGATTATCGCCGGCTGCGCGCAGAGCTGGCGCGTTTCGGCGCGGCTGGCGCGCGCGATCAAGGAGAGGACGCGTGAGCGAAGCCGTCGCGCCGCGCTCGCCGCTGCGCTTTTTGCCGCTGGCGCTCTTCGCGCTGCTGGCGCTCGTGTTTCTTGTGCGGCTTTTCTCCGGAGACGCGTCGCGCATTCCCTCGGCGCTGATCGGCAAGCCAGCGCCCAGCTTCGATCTGCCGGAGCTTGAAGGATTAGCCGGCGTTCCGGGTCTCTCGACAGAAGATTTGCGAAAAGGTCACGTCAGCCTCGTCAATGTTTTTGCAAGCTGGTGCGGGCCATGCCGACAGGAGCATCCTGTTCTGATGGCGATCGCCGGCGACGAAGCGCTCAAGGCGAAAGGCGTCGCGCTCTACGGGCTTTCCTACAAGGACGAGACGGCGAAGGCGTTGGCCTTCCTTGAGGAGGGCGGCAATCCTTTCGCACGCGTTGGCGTCGACCCCCTAGGCCGCACGGCGATTGATTTCGGCGTCTATGGCGTGCCGGAGACTTTCGTGGTCAAGGGCGATGGAACCATCGCCTATAAATTCGTCGGGCCGCTCACGCCTTCCGCCGTAGCGACGACGCTCATTCCCGAGATCGAAAAGGCGATGGCGGGCAGCGGCGCCGCGACGCGCTGAGCGCGCAAGTTAAGGCGCTTTGAGGAAGAGACCCACGGTCAGCGCCGCGCCGATTACGATGATGAAGATGCGCAGGAGCTTTTCATCGATGTGATGGATCAGTCGCGCGCCCATGATGCCGCCGATCGTCGCGCCCGCGCTCGTCACCAGCGCCTGCGGCCAATGCAGATCCGGCGAAAATAGAAAAATGGCGACGGCTGACGCGTTCATCACGCCGGCCAGAACATTTTTGGTGGCGCTGGCGATGCGCACGCCCTGTCCCGCCATGGTGAGCGCGGCGACCATGAGAAAGCCGATGCCGCCGCCGAAGTAGCCGCCGTAAATTGAAATCAGAAATTGCGCGAGCCCCGCGCCCGGCGCGCTGAGATGAGCATGGGTTTCGCCCGGCTTGCGAAAGAAACTGCCCCAGGCGAAGACCCCGGTCGCGAAGAGCACGAGCCATGGCACGAGACGCGCGAAGAGCCCGCGCGGCGTCGCGAGCAACACCGCCGCGCCGACGGCGCCGCCGACGATGCTGATGATGAACAGCGTGCGCAGCGAAAGCCCGTTGGCGCCCGTCGCAAATTTGCGGCCGGTCCAGCCCGTGGCGACCTGCGCCGGAAACAGCGCCACGCATGACGTGACATTGGCGGCGAGCGCGTCCATGCCGGTAAACATCAGCATGGGAAGCGTGAGGAACGAGCCGCCGCCGGCAAGCGCATTCTGCGCGCCCGCCCAGGTCGCCACGGCAAACAGCAGAATGAAAGCCATGCGCGCCTATGTCAGGTCGCGTCATTCAAATCAAGCGGGCGGATTCCATCATCAGCCCGTCGGCGACGACGCGAATGAGCTTCTCGAGCTGGTCGTCGAGGAGCTTGGGCGGCATGTCGGCGATCTTCTCCTCAAGTCCGAGCGACACGACGCCATGCACGGCCGAGAACAGCGTTCGGGCGAAAGCCGCGCGCGCCAAATGGTTCGTTCCCGGCAGCAGCTGGGATAGGGGCGCGTCGAGCCGATTGAACAGGCGATTGCGCGCGTCGACATACCATTGCGGGGGCGCGACGCCCGGCGGCAGGCGATGTTCGAAAAGCGCGCGCCAACTCGGCTGTTCCGCTCTTGCAAAATGCAAATAGGTCCGCGCCATTGCTTGGAGCGCTTGCGTGGCCTCAGCGTCTCCCAGCGCCAAATCGATCGCGGATTCGAGGCGCGCCAGCGTTCGCTCGTTAACGCGCAGGATCAATTCGTCGAGGTCGTCGAAGGCGGTATAGATAGCGCCGAGCGCGCAGCCCGCCGCAGCGGCGAGATCTCGCGCCTTGAGACCGGCGAGGCCTTGTGTGGCGATTGTTTCCTGGGCGACTTCGATCAATCGCTCGCGCAATTGAGAACGGCGGTCGGCTCCAGCCTCGATCGTTTTCTGATTCAACGGGGAATCTCCTCCCGAGCTTGAACATAGTTCATTTATCATTGACGGCGGCGCGAAAGCGCTTAGTCTCAATTATGAACGCAGTTCATGGCGAAAGGCTGGCCTTAAAGCCTATTGCAACGCGCCTGACTTGACCGATCCTTAAGGGTAATCGACGAAAGTCTCCGCGCCCCTCCCGGATGTTTTGGACATGACGCATTCGCTTCTCGCTTCACGGCGCTTCGCGCCGTTGTTCTGGCGTCAGTTCCTCGCGGCGTTTAACGATAATTTTCTGAAGAACGCTTTGGTGCTTTTGATCTTGGCCCACACGGCCGAGAGCGGGCCCACTCTCGTGACTCTCGCGGGCGCAGCCTTCATCGCGCCGTTCTTTTTCCTATCGGCGATCGGCGGCGAATTCGCCGACAAATATGACAAGGCGCGCGTTGTGCGTTGGCTCAGCGTCGCCGAACTCGGCGTCGCCGCCCTGTCGGCGGCAGGCTTTCTTTTCGCCAATATACCGACGCTCTTTGGCGCGCTCATTCTCTTTGGCGTCATCGGCGCGCTCTTTGGCCCGATCAAATACGGCATTCTGCCGGACCATCTGACCCAGGAGGAGCTCCCGGCGGGCAATGCGCTCGTCGAGAGCGCAACCTTCTTCGCGATATTGACGGGCACGATTGCCGGCGGCGTCGCCCTCCATGCGGGAGATGGGGTGATCCTCGCCGGGGGGGTCATGGGCGTCGCGGTTCTCGCTCTTGGCGCGGCGTGGCTCATTCCGCCAACGGGGCGCGCCGCTCCCGATCTTGCAGTCGACGCGAATGTCCTCCGCTCGACCTTCAAGCTTTTGCGGCGCCTGCGCGCCCAGCCAGAGTTGCGGCGGCTTGCAATCGTCACAAGCCTCTTTTGGCTGTTCGGCTCCATCGCCATGTCGTTGGCGCCCTCGCTCATTACCCAGACGCTGCATGGCGCCGAGATCGTCGTGAGCGTGCATCTCGCGGTGTTCGCTGTCGGCATCGCTGCAGGGTCGGGCCTCGCCGCCTTTCTGCTCAAGGGCAAGATCGTTCTGCTCCCTTCGGCCGTCGGCGCGGCCCTCGTCGCCTTGGGGGCAGCGGACCTCGGCGTTGCGCTTCTACTTTCGCCGGCGCCTGCCGCAGCGACGGCGCTATTGCCGGAAGCCTATTTCGCTCAGCCGCTCGCCTGGCGCGCTGCGATCGATTTTTCATTGCTCGCGATCGCCGGCGGCCTGATGATCGTGCCGTCCTTCGCCGCCATTCAGGCGCGGAGCGCGCCGCAGGAACGCGCCCGCACCATCGCCGCGGTCAGCGTGCAGAACGCCGCTTTCATGGCGCTCGGCGGCGTCGGCGTCGCGGGGCTGCAGAGCCTGGGCGTCTCGTTCGCGGCGATCCTGCTTGGCATGGCGGCCGTTGCGCTCGCCGCTTCAATCTGGATGGTTAATGCGGTCGTCGCTTCGCCGTTGCAGGATTTGCTCTCGATCTTCTTTCGCGCCTTCTACCGTCTCGACGTGAAGGGGCTGGAAAATTTCGACCGGGCCGAGCCCAATCCGATCGTCGCGCTCAATCACGTGAGCTTCCTCGACGCCGCGGCGATTCTCGCCGTCATGCCGAAGGAGCCGGTCTTCGCCATCGACCACACGATCGCGAAAAAATGGTGGGCGAAGCTGTTTCTCAAATTCGCGCGCGCCATCCCGCTTGATCCATCAAATCCGTTCGGCGTGCGCGCGCTTGTCAATGCGGTCAAGGACGGAAATCCGCTCGTCATCTTCCCGGAAGGCAGGCTTACGGTCACCGGGAGTTTGATGAAAGTCTATGATGGAGCCGGACTGGTTGCGGAGAAATCCGGCGCGATGATCGTGCCCGTACGCATTGACGGCGCCGAGGCGACGGCGTTCTCCCGGCTGACGCGTGAACAGGCGCGCCGCCGCTGGTTTCCAAAAGTCACGCTTACCGTGATCGAACCCGTCCGACTGACCGTTGACGAAGCGCTGAAGGGCAAGGCGCGTCGGATTGCTGCAGGCGCGGCGCTCTATCACGTCATGTCGGACCTCATCTTCCGCACGACGAATATCGACCGCACTCTTTTTGAAGCGGTCGTCGAAGCGGCGCGCGCGCATGGGTTCTCGCGAGTCGCGCTTGAAGATCCGGTCGCCGGCAAGGTCAACTATCGCAAGCTTTTGATCGGAACGCGCGCGCTCGCCAGTAAAATTGCGAATATCGGCAAGCCGGGCGACGCAATCGGACTCATGTTGCCAAACGCCAATGGCGCGGGAGTGACTTTCCTTGCAATCATTTCCGCCGGTCGCATCCCGGCGATGATCAATTTCACCGCCGGCGCCGCAAATATTCTCGCGGGCTGCGAGGCGGCGCAGGCGGGGACGCTGCTAACGTCGCGCGGCTTTATTGAGAAAGCGAACCTCGAAAAACTCGTCGCCGCGCTCGAGGAGAAAGTGGCGATCGTCTATCTTGAGGACATAAGGGCGCGCGTCTCGCTTGGCGATAAGCTCGACGCCTTCCGACGATTCCGCCGGCCCATTGTCGCGCGTAAGGCTGGCGATATGGCGGCGATTCTTTTCACCTCGGGTTCGGAAGGCGCGCCAAAAGGCGTAGCGCTGTCGCATAAAAACATGCTCGCCAATGCGGCGCAGGCGGCGGCGCGCATCGACTTCGGACGCGCAGACAAGGTCTTCAATGTCCTGCCGATGTTCCACTCCTTCGGTCTGACTGTCGGCTTTACGTTGCCGCTCATCTCTGGCGTTCCGATCTATCTTTATCCGTCGCCGTTGCACTATCGCATCGTGCCGGAGCTCGTTTACGGCTCGAACGCCACCATCCTTTTCGGCACTGACACGTTTCTTGTGGGTTACGCCCGCGCGGCGCACTCTTATGATTTCCGATCTATTCGCTATGTCGTCGCCGGCGCAGAGCCCGTGAAGCAAGCGACGCGCGATACGTGGTTGGAGAAGTTCGGCGTCCGCATTCTCGAAGGTTATGGCGTGACGGAAGCCGCTCCAGTGCTCGCGCTCAACACGCCGATGTTCAATAAATTCGGCACAGTCGGACGGCTGATGCCAGGCGTCGAACATAAGCTCGAACCCGTCCCTGGCGTGGAGGACGGCGGACGTCTGTTGGTGCGCGGACCCAACGTCATGATGGGTTATCTCAAAGTCGATAAGCCCGGCGTAGTGCAGCCTCCGGAGAATGGATGGCACGATACGGGCGACATCGTCACGATCGATGCGCAAGGCTATGTGACGATCAAAGGTCGCGCCAAGCGCTTCGCCAAGATCGGCGGCGAGATGATCTCGCTCGCGGCGATCGAACAGCTGGCGTCGGAACTTTGGCCTGATGCGCTATCGTCCGCGGCGACCGAGATCGATCCGCGCAAGGGCGAGAGAATCGTTCTTCTCACGCAACAGAAGGATGCGACGCGCGCAAATTTCCAGACCTACGCCAAGTCGAAGGGCGCGTCCGATCTGATGATCCCGGCGGAGATCATGATCGTCGAGCATGTGCCGCTGCTTGGTTCAGGCAAAGTCGATTTCGCCGCCGTGACGAAATTGGTGCGCGAGCGCGGGCGCTATATTTTGCCTAATCCGCGCCTGCCGAATGGGCTGCACGGACGGATAGATGGCGACGCCGCGATGTCTGTTTGAATGGGCATCTCGTTTGAACGTCTATGAGAGAATCACCGTTGGCGTTGCGGTCCTCGTCCTTCGAGACGCCGCCTCGATCTCGGGCTTGCCCGAGATCGACATTTGATGCGCAAGTCGGGTGAACCCGACTTGCGGGCGGCTCCTCAGGATGAGGACCATGTAGCGCTTTTCAGATATGTCGTTTTGCGGAACCTAAGGCCCCTCATCCTGAGGAGGCCTCGAAGAGGCCGTCTCGAAGGGCGAGGGGCCGATGTTCGTGATGCGAAGAGTTAGGTGAAGGCGCTCGTTTTTACGTCCAAAACGGGGCGAGCTTTTTGAGCCTTTTCTCGCTCTTTCCGGCATGGGTGACGCCTTGCTTCGCCGCATGGGCGAACCAGCCGCGTATGAAGCTCGAAGCTCGCAGCGCTTCTGGATTCTCCGCATCGATGCGGTCGAGAAGCTCGTTCGCGACCTCCATGTCATTGAAGACGCCTAATTGATCTTGCATGTCGCCAAGCGTGCGCAAATAAGCGCGCGCGGCTTTACGATCCTCAAACAGGCTTTCGAAGAATTCGGCGCCGTAGCGCGCCTTTTTGAGCGCAATGCGGACAAGGTGTCGTTCTTCCGCCGAAAGCGTCGCGAAACCCTTGCTCTTCTTCAAGAGCCGCTTGTGAAGCCGCGTCAACGCATGAGCGGCAAAACTGGATGCCGATCCTGGCGCGCGCATCTCGGGCTCGGCTTCCCAGTCATGCCGCTCTATCGCCAGCCGCAGTTCGTCGACGAGCCGCGACGTGTCCTCCGACGACAGCGCTTCATGCGCCGCGCGATAAGCCTTTTCGCGGAGCGATTCGAGAGTGTCGGTTAGCGCATGAAAGCTCGGGTCGTCGCCAATCGCCTCGCGCACGCCGGACTTCAACGCGGCGCCGAAGACGTCCCAATCGCGCGCGGCGCCGAGAACGGAAGCGAGAGTTTTGGCGCGATCGCGCGCGGTTTCGAGCGACGGCCCGGTGAGGGCAGGCCGCAACAGGCCGATCGCCGCGCGCAGGCGACGCAAGCCGACGCGCATCTGATGCACGCTTTCCTGCGCGCTTGAGGTTGGAAGAAGCGGAACATTGGTCAGAAAATGTTCGAGCGAGGCGGAGAAGATGGCCGCTGCGGCGTCCTCGAGCTTGTCGTCGTTTGAGAGCTCGATCGGCTTCGCCTTGATCGCCGCCGACGCGTCGGCGGCATTGGGCGCCTGCTGCACGTCGTCGCGCGCAGGCGAACTCGGGGGCTCTGATAGCTCCATACAGACGCTCTACTGCAGAATTAACGCAAACATAGGGTTCGGCGCGGGCGGCGCCACATTAAGCGCGCCAGGACTTTTCCCTCAAGCTCTTGATTAATACATCGGCGCTTGCTTTATCGCGGCGCGATATTCTTCTTGGGAGCTACGCCTCATGTCGACTTGGCCTCACTATGGCAAAATCACCGGCCCGATCGTGCTGATCGGTTTCGGCTCTATTGGCCGAGGCATTTTGCCGCTGATCGAGCGCCATTTCGACTTCGACAAATCGCGCTTCACCGTGATCGATCCTGTGGATACGCATCGCCGGCTGCTGGACGAGCGCGGCATCGCCTTTTTGAAAGCAAGCCTCAAGCCCGACAACTACCGGGAGATTTTGACGCCGCTGCTGACCAAGGGCGGCGGCCAGGGATTTGTCGTCAATCTCTCCGTCGACGTGTCTTCGCTCGCGATCATCAAGCTCGCGCGCGAATTGAATGCGCTATGCGTAGACACCGTCGTCGAGCCGTGGCCGGGCTTTTACTTCGACAAAAGCATGAGCAATGAAGCGCGCACCAATTACGCGCTGCGCGAGACGGTGCTCGAAGAACGCCGCAAAAATCCTGGCGGATCGACGGCCGTCTCCTGCGTCGGCGCCAATCCGGGCATGGTTTCCTGGTTCGTCAAGCAGGCGCTTGTGAATATTGCGCGCGATACGGGCGCGCTCGGCAAGGAGCCGGAAACGCGCGCCGAGTGGGGCGCGCTCGCCCAAAAACTCGGCGTCAAGGGCATTCATATCGCCGAACGCGATACGCAACGCGCGCGCAATCCAAAGCCGCGCAACGTCTTCGTCAATACCTGGTCGGTCGAAGGCTTCGTCTCCGAGGGCATGCAGCCCGCCGAACTCGGCTGGGGGACGCATGAAAAGGCGCTGCCCGACATTGGCGGCGCGCATTCGACCGGCTGTGGCGCGGCGATCTATCTGCTCTCGCCCGGCGCCAATACGCGCGTGCGCTCTTGGTGTCCGACGCCCGGCGCCCAATATGGCTTTCTCGTCACCCACAATGAGTCGATTTCGATCGCCGATTATTTGACTGTGCGCGATGCCTCAGGCAAGGCGATTTACCGCCCAACCTGCCATTATGCTTATCATCCGGCGGACGACGCCGTCCTCTCTCTGCATGAAATGTTCGGCGCCGCCGGCAAGATGCAGGCGAGCTGGCAGATTCTGGACGAGCATGAAATCGTCGACGGCATCGACGAACTCGGCGTGCTGGTCTACGGCCACGCGAAAAACGCCTATTGGTACGGCTCGCAGCTTTCGATCGAGGAGACGCGCGATCTCGCGCCCTATCAGAACGCCACGGGACTTCAGGTCTCCTCCGCCGCGCTCGCCGGCATGGTCTGGGCGCTGGAAAATCCGCAATCCGGAATCGTCGAGGCGGATGAGGTCGACTACAAGCGCTGCCTCGACGTGCAGCTGCCCTATCTCGGACCGGTGAAGGGCTATTACACGGATTGGACGCCGCTCGACGGCCGTCCGGGGCTGTTCCCAGAAGACATCGACGAGAGCGATCCCTGGCAGTTCAGGAATATTCTGGTGCGCTGAGCGACGCCTCAGGTCACATAAGGAAGCGCGCCGTCGAGAGTCGGCGCGCTTTTTTTCGGGCAAACCACTTGCCCGAGGATAGTGTTCTCTATATGTTCTCACGCAGGTTCTGGCGGTCGAGACGGCGACGCTCGCGGCTGCGGCAGAGGTTGCGGACATGGGACATGCGGCTCAATCAGTAATTGAGGGAAAGGGCGCGCCGCCAATCGACGCGGGGGCGATCGTCGAGGCGGAGCGCCGGCGCGGGCGCGGGGCGCTGTCGAAGCGCAGCGGCCGCTTCGAAAAGGAAACACGCGAGGAAGAAGACGACGGCTGGGGATCGCTGGAGAGTCTCGAGGCGCTCAAGACCAATTTCCACGTCGAAAAGCCGCGCACGATCATCACCAGGAACGATTCGCCCGATATTTCATTCGACCGCTCGATCAATCCCTACCGTGGTTGCGAGCACGGATGCGTCTATTGCTTTGCGCGGCCGACCCACGCTTACATGGGCTTTTCGCCCGGCCTCGATTTCGAGACGGAGATCTTCGTCAAGGAAGGCGCAGCGCAGCGTCTCGAACGTGAATTGTCGGCGCCTGGCTATGCGCCGAAGACGATCGCCATCGGCACCAACACTGACCCTTATCAACCGGCCGAGAAGATCCATCGCGTCACGCGCTCGATTCTCGAAGTGCTGGCGCGCGCCAATCATCCGGTCGGGATCGTGACGAAGTCGGCGCTCGTGCTGCGCGACCTTGATCTCCTCGCGCCGATGGCGGCCAAGGGCCTCGCCAAAGTTGCGATCTCAGTGACGACGCTCGACCGCAGGCTGGCGCGCCTCATGGAGCCGCGCGCCGCGACTCCCGAACTGCGGCTCGAGACTATCGAAAGGCTCAGCGCCGCCGGCGTGCCGACCGCGGTGATGACGGCGCCGATCATCCCCTCGATCAACGACGACGAGATCGAGAAGATTTTGACGCGGGCGCATTCAGCCGGCGCGCGCGAGGCCGGCTATGTTCTGCTGCGCCTGCCGCTCGAATTGCGCGACCTCTTCACCGAATGGCTGGTGGCGAATTTTCCCGACAGAGCGCGGCGCGCATTGGCGCTGGTGCGTTCGACGCGAGACGGCAAGCTTTATGATTCCGCCTTCGGAGCGCGCATGAAGGGCGAAGGGCCTTACGCCTGGATGATCGGCCGGCGTTTTGAGGTCGCCGCCGCGCGACTCGGCTTTACGCAGAAAACAAGATTGCGAACGGATCTGTTCGAGCCGCCGCGCCGCGCGCCGCAGCAACTGAGCCTCTTCTGAGCGCATTGTTGGAGCCGTGCAAAAAAGATTGAGTTCATTTGGAACGCTTTACTTTTTATTAACTACCTGATTCTGTTATAATTTTCGCTGCGGGAGGTATCGATTCGATGGATAAAACTTATCAACTGAATGGTGGGTTTAAGCCCACTATGAAGCGTTTCGCCGATTTGGATGGGCCGGATTTTTTCCCCACCCCAGGTTGGGCTACGCACGCGCTGATAGATAACGAAAAATTTTCTGGCGACATTTGGGAGTGCGCCTGCGGGAATGGTGCGATGTCGGAAGTTCTCGCTTCCCCAGGAAACAAGGTCATCAGCTCAGACCTCTATCGCCGTGGCTATGGGGAAGCTGGCGTCGATTTTCTAACTACAAATCGTCGCATCGCAAACATTATTACCAACCCGCCCTACAACAGCGCCGAAGGTTTCGTAGCGGTAGGCACAAAGAGCGCGCAGCGCAAATTTGCCCTGCTGCTGCGGCTTGCTTTTCTCGAGGGTGCAAACCGGGCGAACACGATCTTCTCACGCATCCCGCCGAGTCGCGTGTGGGTGTTTAGTGAGCGCATCACCTTCTACCCCGCTAACGCCGAGATCAAGGGTTCTGGAACAACGGCGTATGCTTGGTTTGTCTGGGATAAAGACGCATGTGGAGGAACCGAACTGAAATGGTTCAAGCCGGGTTATAAGGCCCGATATTCCTAGCCGCCTAAATTTTTCAAGTGCAGGCGACCAGCGTCAGTGATTTTTAAACCCTGCTTACGCTCAGTGTGAATCGCGAAGCCTTCGGCGAGAATATTCCCGGGCACTTGCTTGTGTGAAACCATGTTGCGGACGATCTGAGAAAACCGGGTGTCCTGACGCCCTTCTAGTATCTCCGCATCTTCTCCTTGCGGGTTCATGATCTCTGTTAGTTCCGCGATTAGATCGGACGTGGTCATTGAACCATTTGGTTGAGCCGCCAAAACCCGTAGGGTCGGCAACAACAAATCAGCTTCAGAAATGCGGTCCTTCTTGCTCGCCATCTGCAACCTCTTGGCTGAAAGGCGAGAGCTTGACTCCATTTAGAGAAGTTCACAAGGGATCGCCAACCGTCTTAGTTTCAGGCGCCGCCCAACCTAACTAAGAAAGAGAGACGTTTTTTCTGGCGCGCTTTTTCCCGGCCAAATTTTTTAACGGTCTCCCGGGTTGCCAGCGGCCCACCCTCAGCGCTTTATTCGCTGCACGGCCCTTGCGCTCGCTATTGCGCAAGACCGAGCGATCCGCCCGGAGGAGAGCGTTTGTGACCGCCAGAGGGATCAGTTTTCGGCTGGAGGCCCAGTTGCGGCGCAAGGGCGTTTGGCCGATCGCCGGCGTCGACGAAGTCGGCCGCGGTCCGCTCGCAGGTCCCGTCGCCGCAGCGGCGGTGATTCTCGATCCCGAACGGCGGCCGCGGGGCCTCGATGACTCCAAGGCTCTGAACCAGGCGCAGCGCGAAGAAGCTTTCGAACGCATCATGGCCAGCGCGCTCGCCGTCAGCGTCGCTTTCGTCACAGCCGCCGAAATCGATCGCATCAATATTCGGCGGGCCTCGCTCGCGGCGATGGCGCGCGCCGTCGCCGGCCTTTCCCACGCGCCGGCCTATCTTCTCGTCGACGGCAATGACCGGCCGCCGGTCAATTGTCCCTGCCAGTTGATCATCAAGGGCGATGCGACAGCGCTCTCGATCGCCGCGGCCTCGATCGTCGCCAAGGTCGCGCGAGACGCGATGATGCGCCGTCTTGCCGCGCATTATCCGCAATATGGCTTCGAGACCAATGTCGGCTATGCCGTGCAGCATCACCTCGAAGCGCTGGCGCTGCATGGCGCGAGTCCCGCGCATCGGGTCAGCTTTACGCCGGTGCGCGAGGCCTGAGGTCCTTGGCAAGACTTTGCTAACCTTTTTATTTCTTTAAGACTTCCGTTCGAAAAAGAGACGCAAGCCGTTACTCGATCTAAACGCAGCCTTTACCTCCCTCATTCACTATCGCGCCTGTTGGTTGCGTAGATGGTGTTGAGTTCATGCGTAGCGCGCGCGTCGGGGCGGCTCGTCTTAAAGCCCGAATTCAGGTCACGCGTATCGGGCGCACTAGCGAAAGGCCGCTCCGCGCGACGGCGCGCAACGAAATCCTGTGCGGCGACTGCGCCGCGCTCATGGAGCGAATGGCGGACGAGAGCGTCGATCTCGTCTTCGCCGATCCGCCTTACAATCTCCAGCTCGCCAATCCTCTGCATCGCCCTGACCAAAGTCTCGTCGACGCCGTCGATAACGACTGGGACAAATTCGCCAGTTTCGCCGCCTATGACGCCTTTACGCGCGATTGGCTCTCTCAGGCGCGCCGCCTGATGAAGCCTTCGGCGACGATTTTCGTCATCGGCTCCTATCACAATATTTTTCGCGTCGGCGCCATCATGCAGGATCTGGGCTTCTGGATCTTGAACGACATCGTTTGGCGCAAGAACAATCCGATGCCGAACTTTCGCGGCCGTCGCTTCACTAACGCGCATGAGACGATGATCTGGGCGGCGCGCGATCAGAGCGCGAAGAACTACACCTTCAATTACGAGGCGCTGAAGGCGGCGAACGAAGATTGCCAGATGCGCTCCGACTGGCTGCTGCCGATCTGCGGCGGGAGCGAGCGGCTCAAGGACGGCGCCGGCCGTAAGACTCATCCGACGCAAAAGCCTGAGGCGTTGCTTGCGCGCGTCATCCTCTCCGCCTCGAAACCGGGCGATCTGGTGCTTGACCCCTTCTTTGGAACGGGAACGACCGGCGCCGTCGCCAAGCGCTTGGGCCGCGACTGGCTCGGCATCGAGCGCGAGGACGACTACAGAGCCGCGGCGCATGCGCGCATCGCGGCGATCGAGCCCTTGCCGCATGAGGCAGTCGCAACGGCGCCGTCGAAGCGCGCCGAGCCGCGCATCGCCTTCTCAAGTCTCGTTGAAGCGGGGCTCATCGCGCCGGGCGCGACGCTTTTCGACGCCAAGCGTCGCCACCGCGCGGTGGTGCGCGCCGACGGCGCGCTGTCGCTGTCCGGATTCGTCGGCTCAATTCACAAAACTGGGGCGCTGGCGCAGGGCCTGCCGGCCTGCAACGGCTGGACCTTCTGGCACTATGAGGCGAAGAGCCGGCTCACGCCAATTGACGATCTTCGCGCACAGGCGCGCGCGCGACTCAAAGTCGCGGCGGAATAATCAAGACCCGTCATTGCGAGGAGCGCAGCGACGAAGCAATCTAGAGCCGTGGGCGCGATTCTGGATTGCTTCGCTTCGCTCGCAATGACGACCTTACGCCAAAAAGCCTGCGTAGAATCCGACCAGCAGCACGACGCCGATGAAGGCGCGATAGAAGACGAAGGGCCAGGCCGAAAAGCGTTCGAGAATCCGCAGCAGGCCCCAGATCGCGACAAAGGCGGAAATCGAGGCGACGAACAGCCCGAGCGTCAGCACCGCCCAGGCGTGAAAATCGAGCTGCGCCTTATGCAGCTCCCAGAGTTCCTTTAGCCCCGCGAGCGCGATCGCCGGCAGGCCGAGCAGAAAGGAAAAGCGCGCCGCTTCCTCGCGCTTCAGATCGAGGAAAAGCGCCGCCGTCAGAGTCGAGCCGGATCGCGACACGCCTGGAATGAGCGCGCCGACTTGCGCGAAGCCGACGATCATCGCGTCCTTGAGGCTGACATGTTCAAGCGTGCGCTTGTGATTGCAATAGAGTTCGGCGATGGCGAGCAGCGCCGCCATGACGATGCAGGAAACGCCGATCACCGGCAGCGTGCGCAAGGGCGAGCCGCAGGTGTTCAGCGTATGCGACAGGGCGAGGCCGGCGATCCCGATGGGAACGGTCGCGAGCCCGATCCAAACGACGAAGCGAAGGGTCCAATCGTTGAAATCGCGCCGCACGAGCGCGCGAATCGAGCCCTCGGCGAGGGCGCGAATGTCGCTCCAGAAATAGCTGACGACCGCCGCGAGCGCCGCGAGTTGCATGGCGGCGGAGAAGGCGGAGCCAGGGTCTTTCCAGCCGAGGAGCGCCGGAACGATGCGCATATGCGCCGTCGAGGAGATCGGCAGAAGCTCGGTGATGCCTTGCACCACGCCAAGAACGGCGACTTTCATATAGCCGAGATCGACGAAACCCGTGTCGAGCCCATTGGTGCAAGCGGTCGCCATAAAGATCCTCGTCTCGTTTACCGGGGGCCGCGCCGAATCGCCAAGGCCCCCGACGAATCGCGAAGCCGCCCGATCGACCCCGACTTCTGTCAAACAAGACGGCCACGATCAAGGCGATGCGCATATCGCCGATAGGAGTGCGACTAATGAAAGAGCGCGGCGGTTTTGAGGAGCGTCACCCAGACGCCCCAGGCGAGCGGCGCGCCGACGGCGGTCCAGGCGAGAATGAGCAGCAGCGACCCGCCCTTTGAGTCCGGCAGCCCGCGTGGCGCGCCCGGCGGATGGTCTTTTGCGGCAGGCTCCAGCGCCTCTTCGACAAAATCCTCGAAGTCGGCGTGGATGTCGTCATCTTCCTTGACGACTTCAGCGACGGGGATGTGCTTTTGCGCCGCGACCTCTTCGTCGCTCATGAAATATTTCTCGGCGCATGGCCGCACAAGCAGATCGCAGACGAGCCCGCAGAGCAGCAGTCCTGCGAGCACATACATCGTCTGGTTATAAGCGGCCTCGCGCGGCGCGCCGACGCTCAGCTGATATTCGCGGATGTAATTGACGAGCACAGGTCCGAGCACGCCAGCCGTCGACCAGGCGGTCAAAAGCCGGCCATGGATGGCGCCGACATGATGCGTGCCGAAGATGTCGGCAAGATAAGCGGGGATCGTCGCGAAGCCGCCGCCATACATGGTTATGATGACGGCGAAGAGCAGAACGAAAAGGCCGACCATTCCGCCATTCGCCGCGAAGGGTATCGCCGAATAAAGCGCCAGGCCGGCGATGAAGAAGATGGCGTAAGTGATCTTGCGGCCGAATTTATCTGAGGCCGACGCCCAGCCAATGCGTCCGCCGATGTTGCACAGGCTCAAAAGGCCGGTGAAGCCAGCCGCAATCGCCGCAATTTGCTTCTTCTGGTCGGCATTGAGCTGATCGAAACCGACGTCCAACCCTATCAGCCTGCCGCCGAATACTTCTTGCAGCATCGGCGACGCCATGCCGAGAACGCCGATACCCGCCGATACGTTGAGACAGAGAACGCCCCAGAGGAGCCAAAACTGCGGGGTCTTCCATGCGACGTCTAGATGCACATGCCGTTGCGTCACCAGGGCGTTCTTGGCCGCCGCCGGGGGCGTAAAACCTTGGGGCGTCCAGCCTTCGGGCGGCACCCGGTAGCCGAGCGCTCCGGCGACCATGAAGGCGAAATAGATCGCCGCGAGCGTGACGAAGGTTTGCCAGACGCCAGGCGAGGCCGGCGTGGCGTAGAAGCCCATCAGCCGGTCGGCGAGCGGGGCGCCGATCATCGCGCCGCCGCCGAACCCCATGATGGCGAGCCCAGTCGCAAGCCCGCGCCGGTCCGGGAACCATTTGATGAGCGTCGAAACCGGCGAGATGTATCCAAGCCCCAGACCAATGCCGCCGATGACGCCCGAGCCGATCCACAGCAATGAGATTTGATGCAGATAGACGCCGAGCGCCGAGATGAGCAGGCCGCCGCACCAGCAGCAGGCCGCTGCTAGCCCCGCTTTCCGCGGTCCCGCCGTCTCCAGCCAATGGCCGAAGACAGCCGCCGACGACCCGAGGAAGACGAAGAACAGCGTGAATGTCCACCCTAACCAGCTGATCTTCCAATCGCAGTCGGTGGCGACGAGCGTTGCGAAAAACCCGAGCGTTTCGGGGCATTCCTTCGGCTGCGCGCCGCCGACGACGCGCGACAGCGGCAGCCAGAAGACCGAAAACCCATAGGCCATGCCGATGCAAAGATGAATGGCGAGCGCCGCGGGCGGAACGAGCCAGCGATTGAACGCGGGAGAAGCGACGGTGCGCTCGCGGCTCAGGAAACTTGGATGCGGCGCGACAGCGGCGTCCATTTTTGGCCTTTCTCAACGTCAAGGACGCCAAGTTATTTTCGCAGGACGGGAGAGGTTTACTGCATACCCCGGTGCGAAAGATTGATCAACGAAACCGCCCTTCGAACTCTTGGCCGCGCGAAAAGCCAGCTGCGGCTATGTTGGTTCTCTCGCGGACGGCTGGCGGCGCGCCTATTGCCGTCGGTGGGGACGATCCATGATCGGCGGCGCTGCCCTTCATCGGGCCGCTTGCGCCGCGTGGACCATCCTGACAAAGGGGCTTCGCCGGCGCCTGGCGATCGCGCAAGGACGTATGCGCCGACTGGCTCTGGCCATTGAACGTCGTGAAGAAACTGAGCGCCAAAAAGCAGAGCCAGAACACGAAGGGAGCAATCTTGTGGTTCAGCGTAGCCATCATTTGCCTCAACGGATGATCCGGCTGTCTTTTTGAAAGACGCAGCGTGAGCCCCAAAAGCAAAAGCCGCCGGCCGACATTTCCACACGAGTCATGTGGAGAGTCGGACACAGCGGCTTTGCTGCTATTGATCCGTCGGAGGACCGAAGCGCCAGTGATCTGAAGCATTACCCTTCAAGCAATTTGCGAGCCAAAAGCGACCAACAGAAATTGCGGCGGCCGTCGGAAAGAACTGGGCGGACGTGCCGATTCGATGATCAGCCGTTGCGCAAAGAGAAGTGGAAATGCGCGCGCACGCGGCAGGCAGGGCCGGGCACAAGTCCACGCTGCACAAAGCAATCCTCATCCTGAGGAGCCGCCGAAGGCGGCGTCTCGAAGGACGAGGATTGCGCTGGCGGGTCGATGGCGATTTCGGAGCAAGTCCCTCGTCCTTCGAGACGCGTGCTCCGCACGCTCCTCAGGATGAGGGACCTTCCACTGGCGCTTTCTCCCGCACAGCGAGCAGGGTGGGGAGGAGCAACTGCGTTTGAAATTACATCAGCGGGAACGACGGCGGCGGCTCCGTCATAGCCGGGCTTGTCCCGGCCATCCACGAAAGGGGATGGCGCTTTTACTGCACTCTACGTGGAACGGCGCGGCGTGGATGCCCGCGACAAGCGCGGGCATGACGCTGAGAGATTGCGCTTCGCGCCTAGACCGCCGCGACGCCCGCTTCGCGCAGAAGCTTCTCGTCGGCCGGCGGAATGATGCCGCCGACGACGAGCGGCGCGTCCACACCCTCCTCCTTCATCAGCTTGATCACGTCATGCGCCAGCGTCACATGCGAGCCCGAGAGGATGGAGAGGTCGATGCGGCGGAAATAAGCGCCCGTCGCTGAATCTCGCCGGGCTATTGTTGCGCCACGATGCAGCGCAGCTCAAGTCATTGCTTCGCGCCGACTAGCTACCCCTCAATGCAGTCAAGACTGTCGCGGTATCGTCTGAAGAGCGCTCGACAGTCGTCTTGATGCCGAGGATCAGTCTTGAACCAGACAAGCGGGTCGATAGCGCGCGTCAGCAAACGTTCGTGATGAACCCAAATCTCGCCCACGAGCGTTACCCCCGCCGCATCGCGCCAACGGTCAAGATGGGAGTAGCACCAAAGCTGCGCCTGGATATTGAGCCAATTTCCCCGGGCGGTCTCCTCCAAATTGATCGGCCGCCGTTGGCGAGTTGTCTTTCGCTCGACGATAATCAGATAGTCTTTCGTCCTATGTCTAAGAACCAAGTCCGGACGGCCTCGCATTGCCTGTCCTCGAATCTTCAGATTTGAAGCTTCGAAAACACTTTTGTCGTCATCAACAAAATCAACAATATATTCGCGTGGAGCGCCGATAATATGGTTCTCTATACTGGACATTATCCGCTCAATCTCTGCGTGATCGGTTTTGCCGAATGTTTTAATTCTCTCTTTGAATATATCGAAATCAATGTCGCTCGTCGTTAGACGAGGACCTTTACATTTATTGAACACCCATTCCGCGAAAGTGCTGATTTGATAAATGCTCTTCATATTGGGCGCTGACCCCGCCTTAGACCGCCGCCTTCTCGATGAGATGGGCGAGGTCGGTCATGATCGCGTTGAGATCGTAGTTCTTCGGCGTGTAGACCGCGGCGACGCCCGCTTCGCGCAGGAGCTTTTCATCTGCCGGAGGAATGATGCCGCCGACGACGAGCGGCGCGTCCACGCCCTCCTGCTTCATCAGCTTGATCACTTCATGCGCGAGCGTCACATGCGAGCCTGAGAGAATGGAGAGGCCGATGCAATGCGCGCCCTCCTTTTTCGCCGCCTCGACGAGTTCGGCGGGAGTCGAACGAATGCCGGCGTAGATCACGTCGAAGCCGGCGTCGCGCGCGCGCACGGCGATCTGCTCGGCGCCGTTCGAATGGCCATCGAGGCCCGGTTTGCCGACGAGGAATTTCGCGCGCTTGCCGAGCTTTTGCGAGACGCGCGCGACTTCCTCGCGCACCGCGTCGAGCTGGCCGCCGACCTGACGCGCCGTCGAGGAAACGCCCGTCGGCGCGCGATACTCCCCGAACACGCCGCGCAAAACATTGCCCCATTCGCCGGTGGTGACGCCCGCCTTCGCGGCTCGAATAGACGGCTCGACCATGTTGCGGCCTTCTTTCGCCGCGCGGGCCAGCTCTTCGATGGCTTCCTTCGCGGCTTTCTGGTCGCGGCTTTCTCGCCATGCCTTCAGACGCGAGATCTGTTCGGCTTCGACATGTTCGGGCACGACCATGATCTGATCGTCGCCAGAGGCGAGCGGCGACGGCTCGCCGCCGGTGAATTTGTTGACGCCGACGACGATCTGCTCGCCGGCCTCGATCGCCTCGAGGCGCGCTGTGTTGGCTTCGACGAGCTTCGACTTCATATAGCCGATTTCGACCGCGGCGGCCGCGCCGCCGAGTTCTTCGATCTTCTTCAATTCGGCTTTCGCCTCGGCCTTCAATTCGGTGACCTTGCGCGCGATCTCGGGATTGCCGTCGAAGATGTCGCCATATTCGAGGAGATCAGTTTCGTAGGCCATGATCTGCTGCATGCGCAGCGACCATTGCTGATCGAAGGGCCGCGGCAGACCGAGCGCCTCGTTCCAGGCCGGCAATTGCACGGCGCGCGCGCGCGCGTTTTTGGAGAGCACGACGGCGAGCATCTCGATCAAGATGCGATAGACGTTGTTTTCCGGCTGCTGTTCGGTGAGCCCAAGCGAATTGACCTGCACGCCATAGCGGAAGCGGCGAAGCTTTTCGTCCTTCACGCCGTAGCGCTCGCGCGTGATCTCTTCCCAAAGCTCCACGAACGCGCGCATCTTGCACAGTTCGGTGACGAAGCGCATGCCGGCGTTGACGAAGAAGGAGATGCGGCCGACGACCTGGGCAAAATCTTCGTCAGAAATTTCGCCCGACTTCTTTACATTGTCGAGAATGGCGACGGCGGTCGCCAGCGCATAAGCGAGCTCTTGCGACGGCGTCGCGCCAGCCTCCTGCAGATGGTACGAGCAAACGTTGATCGGATTGAACTTTGGGCATTCCTTTGTCGTGAAGAGAATGAGGTCCTGCGTCAGCCGCAGCGATTGCGCCGGCGGAAACACATAAGAGCCGCGCGACAGATATTCCTTGATGATGTCGTTTTGCGTCGTGCCCTGCAGCTTGGCGCGCGGCGCCCCTTGCTCCTCGGCGGCGGCGATATAGAGCGCCATCAGCCACACGGCGGTGGCGTTGATGGTCATCGACGTGTTCATCTCGGCGAGCGGAATGCCCTCGAAGAGCGCGCGCATGTCGCTAAGATGCGAAACCGGCACGCCGACCTTGCCGACTTCGCCGCGCGAGAGCGGGTGGTCGCTGTCATAGCCGGTCTGCGTCGGCAGATCGAAGGCGATGGAGAGACCGGTCTGCCCCTTGGCGAGATTGGAGCGATAAAGCTGGTTCGAGTCCGCGGCGTTGGAGTGGCCGGCGTAAGTACGAAACATCCAAGGCTTATCGCGGCGCGGCGGGGTCTGATCGTTCACTTTGTCGGTTCCTCCGCCGGCTGCGATAGCACATGACCCTGTTTTGACAAGATGAGGCCTTGGGCGGCTCAGAGGGGCTTCGTCGCGACGCCGACCGAAGGCGCGGCCTCGGCGAGCCGCTGGTCGAGCGTGCAGAGCGTTGCGCCATGTTCGGCGCAGACCGCGAGATGCAACGCGTCGCCGGCGCGCAGCCCCAAGGCGCGTGCTGGCCCGCGAAGCGCGCGGCCGTTCGAAAATGACTGGCGGCGAGCGGCAAAGTGACGAAGCTTTCAGCGGCGAGCTGCGTAAAGCCGGAAAGCGCCTCGGCGCGCTGCGCAAGGTCGATCTGACGGCTGCGTAATTTAATCGACAGGGCGGAAGAGAATTCCGTCACCACCCAATCGCTGATCGCGAGTTCTTCTTGCCGATCGCCAAGCCATGATTGAACGCGATCCGTCTCCGCCTCCCGCGTCAGCGCCGCGACGAGGAGCGACGTGTCCAGATAGAGCGTCAATAACGCTCCTCGTCGCGCAGGCGCCGAATGAATTCGCCGGCGGATTCCGGATGCGCCGCCATGCCTTGCGTGATTGCCCGCAACATCGAGACGTCGACGGGCTTCTTGGGCTCTGCCAGCGGCGCGATCTTGGCGACGGGCTTGCCGCGGCGCGTGACGCAGACCGTCTCGCCCTTCGCCGCGCGTTCGACGAGTTCGTTCAAATGGGCCTTGGCCTCCGCGACGGTGACGTCGCTCATCCCGGAGCTCACGGGTGTCCCTCGTTGATCAAATCCTTGATCTTGAGACCGTCGAGCCTGTTGCCTTTCGATAGTTCGCGAAGCTCTTCCATCGCCTTGCGCACGCTCTCTACGTCGCGCTCCGGTCGAACGGGCGCGAGCCGGGCGGCGGGCTTGCCGCGCCGGGGGATGATGATCTCCTCGCCTTTCTCGACTCGGTCGAGCAGGCTGCCGAGCGTGTTTTTCGCCTCGAAGGCCGCGATCTCCATGCCCTGATCCACCCACTAGCTTAACCAGCTTATAATAGGCGGCGCCGCGCGGCGCGGCAATGCGCCGGGGGATCCACACCGCGATAAAGGGCCGTCGGCGCCGGCGACTTAGGACTATTCGCGCGGCGCGGCCCCGTTTATAAGCTCCCGCCAATTCCAACGTCCCGGCAAGGGCGGCAAGACCTGGAGGAGCCCAAAATTGACCGATAAGAAAGACCTCTATGAGATGGGCGAGATTCCGCCGCTCGGGCATGTGCCGAAGAACATGTACGCCTGGGTGATCCGGAAGGAGCGGCACGGGCCGCCCGAAACCGCCATGCAGCTCGAGGTCTTGCCGACCTGGGAGCTCGACAGCCACGACGTGCTCGTTCTCGTGATGGCGGCCGGCGTCAATTACAACGGCGTCTGGGCCGCGCTCGGCGAGCCCATCTCCGTGCTCGACGCGCATAAAAACCCTTATCACATCGCGGGCTCCGACGCTTCGGGCATCGTCTGGGCGGTCGGCTCCAAGGTGAAGCGCTGGAAGGTCGGCGACGAAGTGGTCGTTCACTGCAACCAGGATGACGGCGACGACGAGGAGTGCAACGGCGGCGACCCGATGTTCTCGCCCTCGCAGCGCATCTGGGGCTATGAGACGCCGGACGGCTCCTTCGCGCAGTTCTGCCGCGTGCAGGACCGCCAGCTCATGGAGCGTCCCAAGCACCTCAGCTGGGAGGAGGCGGCCTGCTACACGCTGACGCTGGCCACCGCCTATCGCATGCTTTTCGGCCACGCGCCGCATCAATTGAAGCCCGGCGACAATGTGCTGGTGTGGGGCGCGTCCGGCGGCCTCGGCGTTTTCGGCGTGCAGCTCTGCGCCGCCGCCGGCGCCAACGCCATCGGCGTCATTTCGGACGAGAGCAAGCGCGACTATGTTTTGTCGCTTGGCGCCAAGGGCGTCATCAATCGCAAGGACTTCAAGTGCTGGGGCCAGTTGCCGAAGGTCAACACGCCCGAATATGTCGAATGGACCAAGAACGCCCGCGCCTTCGGCAAGGCGATCTGGGACATCACCGGCAAGAAGGACGTCGACATCGTCTTTGAACATCCGGGCGAAGCGACCTTTCCGGTCTCCTGCCTGGTGGTGAAGCGCGGCGGCATGGTGGTGTTCTGCGCCGGCACGACCGGCTTCAACCTCACCTTCGACGCGCGCTATGTATGGATGCGCCAGAAGCGCATTCAGGGTTCGCATTTCGCGCATCTGAAGCAGGCGTCAGCCGCCAATCGCTTCGTTCTGGATCGTCGCGTCGACCCGTGCATGTCGGAAGTCTTCTCCTGGGAGAAGATTCCCGTGGCGCATACCAAGATGTGGAAGAACGAACATGCGCCCGGCAATATGGCCGTGCTCGTCATGGCCCCGAAACCCGGTTTGCGCACGGTCGAGGACGTGACTGAAGCCTACAAGCAGAAGTAGGGACCGCCGCTCGCTTGACGGTCGGCGTCTCGAAAGGCACGCTTGAGTAAACTTCGACTACGGCGCGAGGCCACGCGCGCCCTGTCGGACCGTGAGGCGGATGCGGCGATGCTCGAAGCGCGCAATCTGACGAAAATTTACGACGGCGCCGACACGCCGGCGCTCGATTGTTTAAATTTGATCGTGCCGGCGGGAGAGGTGTTCTGCCTGCTCGGCCCGAACGGCGCCGGCAAGACGACCACCGTCAATCTCTTCTTGAATTTCATCCAACCGACGGCAGGCCAGGCGCTCGTCTGCGGGATCGACGCCGTGGTCGATCCACCGGCGGCGCGCGCGCTTCTCGCCTATATCCCCGAGCAGGTGATGCTCTACGGGGCGCTCACCGGCCTCGAAAATCTGCAATATTTTACCGAAATTTCCGGCGCCGAAGCGCCGCGCGAGACGCTTCTTTCGCTGCTCGCCGCCGCCGGTCTGCCGAGCGACGCCTTTCATCGCCCCGTGCGCTTCTATTCAAAGGGCATGCGGCAGAAGGTCGGCGTCGCCATCGCTCTTGCGCGGCGCGCGCAGGCCTTGGTGCTGGACGAACCGACGTCAGGCCTCGATCCGCTCGCGGCCAATGAATTCGCCGCGCTGATCGAACGGCTGCGCAAGGACGGCATGGCGGTGCTGATGGTCACGCATGACCTCTTCCTCGCCAAGCAATGCGGCACGAAGATCGGCATCATGGCGCAGGGCCGTCTTGCGTCGGTCTTCGGCGCCGACGACGTCGATCATCTCGGGTTGGAGCGCGCCTATATCGATCTTTTCACGAGGGCCGCTTGAGCGATCTCGCGCTCGCCCCTCTCGCTGCGGCGGCGCCGGCGAAGAGCCGCTGGCGGATCGTGCGCGCGGTCGCCGTCAAGGAATGGCTGGAGCTTTCGCGCGACCGGCGTCTCATCTGGCTTTGCGCCTTCGTCGTCGCGCTGATGCTTTCCGCGCTCGCCTTCGGCTATGTCGAAAACGCGCGCATTCTGCGCGAGCGCGAGGCTGCGGCGAAGGCCGATCGCGAGCTCTGGGTAGGGCAGAGCGCGAAGAATCCGCACGCCGCCGCGCATTTCGGCCAATACGCGTTCAAACCGTTGAGCCCGCTCGCGCTCGCCGATCCCGGCGTTGACGCCTATGTCGGCTCGGCCGTTTGGCTCGAGGCGCATAAGCAGAATGAGACGCAGTTCAAGCAGGCGCGCGACGGCGGCGTCGGCGCGCGTCTCGGTTCGCTGTCGCTTGCCTTCATCCTGCAGACGATCGCGCCGCTCATCGTCATCCTCATGGGTTTCGCAAGCTTCTCCGGCGAGCGCGAAAGCGGCACGCTGAAACAATTGCTCAGCGTTGGCGCGCGGCCGCGCGACATTCTTGCCGGCAAGGCGGTGGCGCTGATCGGCGCAATATTCGCGCTGCTCACGCCGGCTTTGATCGGCGCGGCCCTCGCTTTGTTCTTCTTCGTCCATCGCGAGCGCCTGTCGCTCGCCGACCAATTCATTCGTCTTTGCGCGCTCGGCGCCGCCTATGCGGTGTATCTCGCCGGCTTCGCTTTCCTCGCGCTTGGCGTTTCGGCGCTGGCGAGAAATTCCCGCGCCGCGCTCGTCACGCTGCTCGCCTTTTGGCTCGCGAATTCCTTCCTCGCGCCGCGTCTTGCGAACGACGCCGCGCGCGCCTTCGCGCCGACGCCGACATGGCAGGAATTCCGCGCCGGCGTCATTCAGGACAAGGCCAAGACCTTCGGCCATGACGAGCGCCATCCCGCCTTTGTGGCCTTTCGCGACGAGACGCTGAAGAAATATGGCGTGTCGCGCATCGAGGATCTGCCGGTCAGTTTTCGCGGGCTTGCGCTGCGCAAGGATGACGAAGCAGGCTACGCGATTTTCGATCGCCATTTCGGCGCGCTACAGTCGGCCTTCGACCGCCAGGACGCGCTGCGCGCTGCGCCCGGCTTTCTGTTTCCGCTTCTGGCGCTGCGGCCGATCTCGATGGCCTTTGCCGGAGTCGACAGCCGCAGCCAGTTCGATTTCGCCACGGCCGCCGAGGCGCATCGGCGCGACATCCAAAATCAGGTCAGCGACAACATCATTCATTTCGCCCACGACAATCATTACGTCGCGGGACCGGAGCTGTGGCGAAAGATCGGTTCATTCGCCTATCAGGCGCCCGGCGCTGGTTTCGCTCTGGGCTACAGCGTGTTGCCTGTTGCCGCGCTTCTCGGTTGGCTCGTGATCGCGGTCATCTTCGCGGCGTTCGCCGCGCGGCGGCTGCGGCCCTTATGAGCCGCGCAATGTCTTCCGCTTTCCTTGCAGGCTTTCGTTTCGAAGCGCGCATGATGCGCCGCGACGGCGCGATCTGGTTCGCGTTGCTTGTTTTGGCGGGCGTCTCGCTTTTCGCCCTCGCCATGGGCGCGTCGCGCGTCGCCGCGCAACAGGCGGCGATCGCGGCGGCGCGCGCCGACGAGACCCAGCGGATCGCGAACCTCCAGAAGACGCTCGCGCAACTGCAGCAGGCCGACGTGGCGGGAAAGCCTGCGCCAGAACCGCCGCCGTTTCGAGATCCGCGCAACGCGGCCTTCATGGGCGGCGGGCCTGCCGCGGCGGTCGCCGCGCTCGCGCCGGCGCCCTTGGCGCTCGTCGCGACGGGCCAGAGCGACCTTCTGCCGCCCGCAGTTCGGGTGACGACCAATTCGAAGGACAGTTTTCTCTTTGTCGACGAGATCGACAACCCCGCCAATCTAATGTCCGGCGCGACCGATCTCGCCTTCGTCGTCGTCTTCGTCTATCCGCTCGTCATTCTGGCGATGGCCTTCAATCTGCTCGCCGGCGAGCGCGAGCAGGGAACGCTCGCCGTGACGCTCGCCTCGGCGCGCCGGCCGGGCGCGGCGCTCGCCGGCAAACTCGCCGCGCGCGTCTCCGCGCCGATCATCGCCATGCTGCTGGCCGTGACTGTCGGAGTGTGGGTTTTCGCCGGCTGGGCGCGTCTCGCGACTCCCGGCTTCGCGGCGCTGCTTGTCGTCGTGCTGCTTTATGGGCTGTTCTGGGCGGCGCTCGCCGCCACCGTCGACGGATTGGGCCGAAGTTCGGCTTTCAACGCGCTGACGCTGATCGGCGCCTGGGTGACGATCACCATGGTCCTGCCGGCCGCGATCAATAGCCTCGCCGCCTTCGCCCATCCCGCGCCCTCGCGCATCGACATGGTGCTGGCGGCGCGCGCCGCCTCGACCGACGCCGACCGCGCGCGCGACGCCTCGCTCGCCCGCTACGCCGACGAACATGGCGGCGGCAAGCCGGCGGGCGGCTCGCAGGAGATGACGCTGCGCCGCCTAGCGACGCAGGAGGCGGCCTTCCAGCGCGTCGAGGCCATCATTGCCGAGCACGACGCGCAGCTTTCGCGCCAGCGCGAAATGGCGGAGAGGCTCGGTTATCTGTCGCCAGCCTATCTCACCTATCAGGCGATGGCCGATATCGCCGGCGCCGGGGAGGCGCGCTACCGCGCCTTTCTCGATCGCATCCGCGCCTTCCACGTTGATTGGCGCGAATTCTTTCTCTTTCGCGCCAAGGCCGGCGCCTCGCTGACGGCGGAAGATTACGCGGCGATGCCGAAATTTACGCAGTCGGATGAAGAGCTGACGGCTCGGGCGCCTGCCGGACTCGCGGGCCCGCTCATCGGCGTCGTGCTACCGACTCTGCTGCTCGCCGCGTTCGGCGCGTTTGGCTATCGCCGCGCCGCGCCGCGATAAAGCGCCCGACCCCATCGAGTTCGAATGCTGCGCATCTTGTGACACGCATATCGTAGATCGTTCAGTGGGGCACGCGCTGACGGGCTGCGAGGTCCTACCGCGGCTAGGAAGGAGCTTCTGCCCCATGCGGGTGATCTTATCGCCCATCTTCCCTTCGCCGACGCATGGTCTGGCCTTGCCGGTTCAATACTTGGCGCGCGCTCGCATGTTCAAGGACGCCACCGTTGGTGACGTCGCTTATGTCAATGGGGAAATAAACTGGCGTAAAGCCACATTCGTCGTTGGGATATCGACCACCCGATCCGGCGATTTTGTTGCCCGAGCGCCTGGCTCCGCAACCCCGGCCAGCTCCGCTA